>Ga0172382_10001316_pt1 | contig 44765 bp, 43 predicted proteins | sample Leawel138RmetaG_FD_122245 | JGI IMG/M metagenome (GOLD analysis project Ga0172382, IMG submission 122245) | Leachate microbial communities from a municipal landfill in Southern Ontario, Canada - Leachate well 138R metaG | ecosystem: Engineered > Solid waste > Landfill > Unclassified | place...
CAACACTGCTGGTTGCACCGGCTGGAGGGCCCCTTGGGGGGGCCAGGTGGGCCCGAATTACCCCCGCGCCCGCGGGGGGTAAGCGGGTTTGGGGGCCGGGGGGGGGGGGACGGCTAAAGGTGGTCGGCGGCAGGCTGGGAGTCGTGATCGATGCGCGCGGCCGCCCCTTGCAACTGCCAAAGCAGCCCGAATTACGAATTGAATTTCTGAATCACTGGCAGCGCATGTTGCGGGCTGATCATGGATAAGTTGGGAGATTAACGATGTTATTACCGGTGGCCAGGGCAGGAACCATCAAGGAGATTCAACGCGTACGCAGGCTGAAATACCCAGGGGAAGTGCTGGTCTATGAGGGCCAGCAGGTTTTGCCCGAAGATGTGATTGCGCAAGCGAGCTTGCCTGCCGAGATCCTCATGGTGGAAATCGCAGACAGTTTGGGGGTAGACGTTCTGACGGTAAAGGAATTTTTGGTGCGCGAGCCGGGCGAACAACTCCACGAGGGCGATGTCATCGCAAAAATAACCGGCCCGCTTTCACGCCTGGTCCGCGTACCAGCAGATGGACGCTTTATTGGGCTTCACCTGGGCAAGGCGGCATTCGAGGTCGGGTACAGGACGATCCAGGTCAGGGCAGGGATGATGGGTGTGGTCCAGGCTGTGTTTCCAGATTATGGCGCGATGATATCTGCCGCTGGTTTCTTGCTGCAAGGATTGTGGGGCAACGGTGCGATTGGTTTTGGAGAATTAAGAATTGTCGAGGAAGCGTGGACGCAACCTTTGACTCCAGGCATGCTGACTGAAAGAGGCGAGGGCTTGATGATCGGGGCAGGGTCCTGTGTTGACCCGGACGTGCTCAACTGGTACGGCAAACGCAGTTCAGGGGGATTAATTCTGGGATCAATGGCGCCCGAATTGATTGCAATTGCTACAGCGATGCCAACCCCCATTCTCGTGGTACAGGGGTTTGGCAGCCGCCAGCCTGATGAGAGTCTGTTAGACGGGTTGACTCCACATGCTGACAAATCCGTCAGCCTGAATGCGGGTGAGTTTGACCCATTGACCGGAATGCGCCCTGAGGTGATTATTCATTTGAGTGATGAGGGCTTTGAGGGCGGATTCAGTGTGCAGCAGAAATTGAAGGTGGGGTTAATCGTGCGGGTGTTTGCTGAACAATCTTGGGGCAAGGTTGGGGAAGTTTTGGATTTGCCGGAGGGCGGCACTTATTTTGAGAGTGGGGTGACACAGCCAGCAGCAGTTGTGATGCTCAATGATGGGCAGAAAATCACTGTTCCTCAGCAAAACCTGATCATCATCGACGATGCAAATGCTGGCTGATTGAAGCTTTCCACAGGCATTAACAGGAGAACTTTAATTTGCAGATGTTGGAACCGGGGTTTGAGTCTGCAAAAGTGAACCCAACAACCAGCCTGTCTGCTCTGATGTCGTTCGGACTTCAAACCAGAGTGTGCCGTTCAGGGCAGTAAACTCCCCCAGGATTTCAATTCGGTCGGCGTTATTCGCATAGGTAACAATCTCTGCGTTGAAATTGGGTTCTTTGCGGATGACGGCGCCTGTCTCCGATTTAACCACACCCCATCGTGTTGTGGGTTCAGATGTTGCTGATGGCAAGCTGGTGGGCGCCAGGGTCGGTGCGAGGGTCGCTGTGGGTGGAATATTGGTCGGCGCCATGGTATTCGTTGGGGCGGGCATGGTCGGCGCAGTGGGGCTGACGGACGCTATCACCCTGTGGGTGGCATTTGGCAGCCCGGTCGGCGGGGCGGGGACCGGGTTCACAGAGGAATTCAAGCCCACGCTATTTACGGCCAGGGTGATGGCCAGGGCGGTGATCACCACAAGCCAGCCCAGGGTTTTCTTCGGAGGAAGACCAAAAATAATGAAGGCAAAAACCGCAAACAGGAACGCCAGGCCCAGATGCTCCAGGCTAACAAAAAGCGCTCCTGACCAGTAGGTCAATCCAAAACCGATTACGGCAAAGGGTACCAATACCATATAGGACAGCAGGACGCCCAACCCCTCAGGGATTTTTCCTTTCCTGATCAGAGTCAGTGCGCTAAAAAACGCGCTTATGGCGACGACAGCCATATCAAGCCAGTAGGGAGAGGTAAAGCGAAAGAGCCCTAAGGTGTCGGGATATTTAAATGACTGGAAACAACCAGCCAGGATGCCTGCGGCAAAGGAGAGCAGGATCAACAGCAGTGTGCTGACCAGCGCCTTGACTGCATGTTTGATATTGAGGGTCAGCGGATACAGTGCCAACCCAAACAAAGGCGTAGGAAACGGAAAGACCACTATGGCGACGATCAACAGCGCCAGGTTTTGAAGGTAGAACGCACACCCAAGCGTGGCCGCACCCAGCAATGCCCGGATGAAAAATGCGGGTGTGGGAGCGGTGAGTTTGATGAGGGAATCGAGCAGGATTTGTTGTTCCGCCAGCGAAACGGATCGGGGTTGGCGGCGGATGTGGCGTTGTCGTGCCGGGGGTAAATCGTTGATATCGTTTGGAAGGTATTCACTGCTGGGTAAGCTCATAGAAATTCACCCTTTGGCGTTGTTGAACCGATTGCGCATCTTTGCGTTTATTGATTAATTATAATACACCTGCCTGCTATTAAAGATGATCGACCGTTGCATTAATCTTCGCGTGAATTTTAATGTTTGCTGCGGTAAAATTAAGATAATGATAAAGTTAAAATTTACTTCTCAAAATTTATTTTTGATCTTTTGCGTTGGTTTAATGCTGAGTGTGGCTGGCTGTTCGCCAACTGCGTCAATCATTGATCAGCCCACAGAAGAACCCCTGGTCAACACGCCCGTCTCTCCTGTTTTGGAAGTCACGACGCCTTCGCCCATGCCCGAGGCTTTGCCAACGGTCTTAATGATAACAGGGACTGAAGTTGATCCTTTTATGGTCTCCCAAAGCGAGAACATGCTGGAAAAATTGGCTGAAGAAGCATCCATGCAGTTTGCGACGCTGGAGGGCTTGGAACCCGAGATGCTGTCGCCGGAAGTTAAAGTGGTCGTCGGTGTTGGTCAGGACCTGGATTTGAACATCCTGGCAGTCAACCATCCTGGTATTGTTTTTGTGGCGATTGGTAGTGCAACTGCAGCCGTAGCAGATAACGTCAGTGTGATTGGAAACCCGGTTGTTGAAACGCAACAGAAAGCCTTTATGGCCGGGTATTTATCTGCAATCATTTCTTCTGACAACAAAATCGCAGCGCTGATCGCTGAAGAAAACCCCGCCAGGGATTTGCTGGCAGAAAGCTATGTGGTCGGAGCACGTTTTTTCTGCGGCATCTGTCACCAGGTGTTTCCGCCTTATGGCACCTTTCCGCAATGGGAAGCAGTATCTTCCTCAACCATGGCTAACGATTTCAGAGCAATCATTGATCAGTATTCCAATATCGCTGTTGAAATCATGTATGTGCATGGCGATTTGGCTTCACCCGAGCTATTTGCTTACATGGAAGAGGTTGGCACCAAAGTGGTCAGCGATCGCAGCCCGGACCTGCCTCGAAGTAATTGGGTCGGCACAGTCGCCGTGGATCCAGCCCCAGCGCTGGAAGCCATCTGGCCGGATCTTATTACGTCAGGGACTGGCAAGCAGGTTCCAGCTTTAATTGTGCTGGCGGATCGGGACAGCAGACTGGTATCTGCAGGGCGATACCGCTTATTTGAGGTGATGACCGCAGACTTACAATCAGGCATGGTTTCAATTGAAATCATGCCTTAGGTTGATGTTCGCTTGGTAAAGGATCACCCGTTTCGGGTGGATTGCCGAAAAACGGTTCTGCCGTTTCATGTCCGGGCTGAGATATGCCCTCTCGGCGCAGTACTTTAACAATCGTCAACAGGATCGTTTTTAGATCCAGCCAAATTGACCAATTGTCAACATACCAGACATCCAGGTCGAATTTCTCCTGCCAGGTGATGGCATTACGCCCGTGGATCTGTGCCCACCCGGTGATACCTGGAAGAACCTCGTGACGGCGGAACTGGTGTGGGCTGTACCGATCCAGATACTCAACCAACAATGGCCGCGGCCCGACGATGCTCATCTCGCCTTTGAGGACATTGATCAGTTCGGGCAATTCGTCGAGGCTGGTGGCGCGCAGGAAACGGCCAAATTTTGTCAGACGTTGGGCATCCGGTAAGAGATTCCCGTGTTCGTCCGTTCGATTGTGCATTGTTCTGAATTTTAAGATGGTGAAAATCTGACCCTGGTAGCCCGGCCGATTCTGTTTAAACACGATCGGAGGTCCGTATTGGATGACCACAATAATGCTGATGATCAAAAATAACGGAGAAAGCACGATTAACGCAAGAAATGATATAATAATATCCAGAACCCGTTTGATAACAGGGATGCCTTTTGGCAATATTACAAATGTCATGATTTATTAATTTTACCAAACAAATCAAATGAGATCGATTACCTGATGAACAGGAAGTGATCATAAAAAGGAAAGGAAGTACGATGGACGAGAGAATCTTGATTATTGAAGACGATGAGGAGATCCTGCGTGTCTTAAACAGAGTCCTGACCTATGAAGGTTACCTGGTCGATACAGCATTGACCGGCAAAGCAGGCCTTTTATTGGCCAGTGAGCAGCGGCCAGACCTGGTGATTTTGGACCTGATGCTCCCCAACATCGATGGATTGGAAGTTGGCCGCCGTTTGCAGAAACTGGGGAACCAACCCATCTTGATTTTAACCGCCAAGGACAGCCTGGAAGACCAGGTGAAGGGTTTAGATTCTGGTGCGGATGATTATATGGTCAAGCCCTTTGAAATGGATGAATTGCTGGCCAGGATTCGCGCCTTACTCCGCAGGACAGCTGCTGACCGGATCAAAATCCTGGAATTTGAAGACCTTGTTCTGGACAGTGGAACGCATCGAGCAAAGCGTGGCGATCGTGAGATTGTGTTGACAGCTAAAGAATATGATCTTTTGGACCTGTTCATGCGCCACCCCAGGATGGTTATGTCGCGCGAAGTGATTTTTGACAAGGTTTGGGACTATGATTTTGGGGGAGAGAGTAATGTTTTGGATGTTTACATCCGCTATCTGCGTCAAAAACTCGAATCTGACGGCGAACCCCGCTTAATCTACACGGTTCGGGGCGTGGGCTATGTTATGAGAGAGCCTGAAGCCCAACCATAGCGATGTCACTGCGGTTGCGTTTGACATTATTTTATTCTGGAATGCTGAGCGGGTTTATTGGCTTGCTCAGCATTCTTATTTATGCTTTTGTCAGCATGCTGTTTGTGAATTTTATTGATGATTACCTTCAAGACAATGCGAACCTGATCATCTCTCATTTGCAGGCTGATTTGACTGGCAACCTGATCATTGGATCTGATCTCCTGCTGCTCTCCGATGATGTTTTTTTTCAGATCTGGTCAACAGATCTTCGGTTGATTGCCAGTTCGAGAAATTCAGCCCAACTGACACATGCCCTGGACCCGGTTTCGCTGGGTGAACAGGTTGTCCATTTCAATGACGTTGAAATCGATGAGGAGTACTTTCGGATACTCTCAGTTCCCCTGAAGGTTGAAAACCAGCCTGGCGGATGGCTTCAAGCAGGTTTGGAGCTGGGTGAAATACGCTTCACCTTGCAATTAATTAGAATTGCCTTTTTTGTTTCTGCGACCTTTGCGATTTGTGTCTCGATTGTTTTGGGGTGGATTGTGATCGGCCAGGCGTTATCTCCGCTGGCAATCATGGCGGATATTACCAATCGGATCACCAGCACCAACGACCTTTCTCAAAGAATCCCGGTGGCAACCGGATCGGGTGATGAGATCAAGGCTTTGGCTTTGAACTTCAACCAAACCTTCGTGCGACTTGAACGTTTATTTAATTCTCAAAGGCGGTTTTTAGCCGATGTGAGCCACGATTTACGCACACCGTTGACGGTGATTAAAGGCAATGTGGGGCTCATGCGCATGATGAAGACCTTTGATGAAGATTCACTGAATACCATTGAAAAAGAGGTGGATCGCTTATCAAGATTGGTGGGAGACTTATTGTTTATGGCTCAGGCGGAAGCAGGCAAATTGCCCCTGACCATTGTCGAAGTTGACGTTGGGGAGATCCTTCTCGAGGTATTTGAAGAAATGAATGTCATTTCAGGCGGAAAACATGCACTTCACCTGGGTGATTTTGACCAAGCGCGGGTGTATGGAGATCGTGATCGCTTGAAACAAGCGCTTTTGAACCTGGGGGCTAATGCTATCAATTACACGCCCGAGGGCAAGCGCATTGAACTCAATCTGACCCAGCATGAGGATTGGGTTGAATGTGTTGTGCGGGATGAAGGCCAGGGGATTCCAAAGGAAGAGCTTGGCCTCCTTTTTGAGCGTTTTAACCGCGGCGAAAAATCGCGCACCCGGCATGAAAATCGGGCTGGTTTTGGTTTGGGTCTGCCCATCGCCTATTGGATTGTGCGCAATCACAAGGGACGCATCGATGTGGAAACACAGGAGGGCGTGGGAACAGCTTTTACAGTCTGGTTGCCAAAGACCCAGGACGAGGAATCCCTTCCACCTTTAAGGGGGATATCACCAGGCGTAAAATATCCATCATAGGCTCTGCAAAAACTCCTGCTGGTTGCGTGTGCCATGACTGGAAATTGCTGGAATTTATTCATGCAGCCAGGCTTTATCAAGGGTTTTCTTGAGGCGTCCTGCAAGGGAATTGAGCTGTGGTTGCCCAGCCCATAGGGCACCTTCGGGTTGGGCGGACACGGCTCAAAGAGTGCTACGCGAAGGTCCGCCCCTACAAATGGTAGAATTAAGAACGAACCAATTTTCAACACTCTCGTCTTGGTATTTGCACCATCGTTGATCATAGGGTACATTATTAGCTTTGATTTGAATAAAAACCTTGTATGGATAAGAAAAAGACATCCGCTGGTATGATTGAAAATACATTTTTAACCCCTGATCGCGCCCTGATCGACTGATGTTATTATGGAAATCACTGTTTATATCGTCGTTGCTGTACTGCTGTTGTTGAGTGCCTTTTCCAGTAAGCTCTCTGATCGCTTTGGAATCCCGGCAATCCTCCTGTTTTTAATCCTGGGCATGTTAGCCGGGTCGGAGGGGATTGGGGGCATACGTTTTGATGATCCATCCCTCGCGCAGACGCTCAGCATATTTGCATTTGTGTTGATCCTGTTTTCAGGCGGATTTCATACGAAGTGGAAGGACGCACGTCCGGTGATGACCGAAAGTTTTTCACTGGCGACCGTCGGTGTTTTGTTAACTGCAGTGATTGTGGGCTTGTTTGCCTGGCGTATATTGGGGTTGACCTTGCTTGAAGGGTTGTTGTTGGGGTCAATGATGTCATCGACGGATGCTGCGGCTGTTTTCTCCGTCCTGCGCTCAAAAGGCGTCAGCCTTAAGGGCAACTTAAAGCCCCTGTTGGAGCTTGAATCGGGCAGCAATGACCCTATGGCTATGTTCCTGACCATTGGGTTAATCGAGCTGATTAAAAACCCCGCATCTTCGCTATTTTCGATGGTTTTGCTTTTCTTCCAGCAGATGGTCATCGGCGCGATTTTAGGCTATTTGATGGGGCGGCTCGTCGCGCTGATCATCAACCGGATTAAATTGGGCTACGATGGCCTTTATCCGGTTTTTAGTTTAGGGTCTGTGTTTCTCACCTTCTGGATGGCTTCACTGATTAATGGAAGCGGATTCCTGGCTGTATTTATTATGGGCATCGTGATGAACACGGTTGACCTTGTGCATAAACGAACATTACAACGTTTTCATGATGGCGTTGGATGGTTGATGCAAAGCGCCCTGTTTTTATCTTTAGGGCTATTTATCTTTCCGAGTCGTTTAATCCCGGTTTTAGGGGTTTCCTTATTAATTTCGCTGATGTTATTCTTCATTGCCCGGCCTTTGAGCGTCTTTCTAACCCTTATTCCAAACGCGATGAGCATTAAGGAAAAAATGCTCATTTCCTGGGTGGGTTTACGCGGAGCAGCACCGATCATCCTGGCGACATTTCCGATGGTTGCAGGCCTTGAACAATCGGACCTTTTCTATAACGTCATCTTTGTTGTGGTTCTCACTTCGTTGTTGATTCAAGGAACATCGCTACCCTTTGTCGCCCGCTGGTTGAAACTGGATAAACCCATCATTCCAACCCCTTTGTACCCACTTGAGTATCAGCCCGTACCGGGAATGGAAAGTGAATTGGCACGGCTGGTCGTGCAGCCGGGTTCGATGGTGATTAACCAAACCATTGACGGGTTAGATTTACCAGAACAATTTTTAATCACCTTGATTGAACACAATGGGCACTTTATTGTGCCACATGGCGGCACAGTATTGCAAGCCAATGACACCTTGCTGGCACTTACAGACCCGGCGTCACTCAATCAGGTTCAGAAGCGGTTCAATTTTCTCCAGTTAGAAATCGAGTAAGCCTTCCGCCATAATGCTTGAGCAACTTAGCGCGGGCCAAATTTGATTTGCCCGCCACTTTCCCTGGCAGAGCTGTGCCCTTCGGGTGACCAACTGCGGCTGATGCCCGAGGTGCTTCTGCGGAAAAAAGCGCAACTGTCTTATTATTTACAGCGCTTTGACATCGAAACGGCGGTCTGATTCTAAGCAGGCGCGAAAAACTGCCTTGTATGTTAGACAGGCTTATGTTAATATGAATTAGACGAATTATTTTAAGCAACTGGACTATTATCTTTTAGAAAAAATTGACCCAATGAGCCCAATGTTTGTCTTTGTAGCATCACTTATATGGGTAAAACCCGGATGCGTCGCAGCGGTGCATCGCTGGAAGCCTTCGTCTCTTTTCTTGCAAAGATGTAAACACGGGTAACCTCACAAAGCCATTTACCCGGTCTGCTAACCTTCTTTGACCGGGTATTATTTTGTCCAAAGAATCGAAGAAAAAAGTGCGACCATAGCAGATATGTTTGATATAACCTTGGAAAAAATGGTCTCGGGCGGGGATTGCATGGGCCGGCTGCCCGATGGGCGCGCGCTCTTTGTGCCTTTTGTGTTACCGGGGGAAACCGTGCGGGTGGCATTGGTGGATGAGAAGAAACGCTACGCCCGGGGATGGCCGGTTGAGGTTTTATCTCCCTCACCAGAGAGGATTGCCCCGCGCTGTATTCATTTTGGTGAGTGCGGCGGATGCCAGTATCAGCACCTTGATTATGAATCCCAATTGCGGTTGAAAGAAGCATTATTGCTCGACCAGTTTCAGCGTATCGCAAATTTGGAAAATCCACCGATCCAGCCGATTGTTCCCGCGGCTGACCCCTGGAACTACCGCAACCATGTTCAGTTCCATCTCAGCCGGGCGGGTGAGCTGGGATTTGTCCACGCGGATGGCGAGCACCTGCTGGTGATTGAAGAATGTCATTTACCCCAAACCGCGATCAATACGCTCTGGCCACAGCTTGATTTCGGCGCTGAATCCGGCGTATATCGCCTGGGGGTTCGCCAGGACAGCTTTGAAGACATCATGCTGATTTTGGAAGGTGATGATCCACAAGCGCCCGAATTCAGCGAGGATATGCCGGTCTCGGCGGTGTATACGCCGCCAGAGGCACGCTTAACGGTATTGGCGGGGGATGATCACCAGGTGTTTACCCTGCTGGGGCGGCATTTCCAGGTGTCTGCCCGCTCTTTTTTCCAGGTGAACACGCCCATGGCAGAGAAAATGATCAGGCACCTGCTGGAAAATTTATCCATGACGCAAGATACGCGGGCAGTTGAGCTGTATGCCGGCGTGGGCGCGTTCAGCGCGTTTATTGCGCCCAGGGTCGGGCATCTCACTGCAATTGAGAGCTCGGGCAGCGCCTGCCATGATTTTACGGTCAACCTGGACGAGTTTGACAACGTGAGCCTGTATGAAGCCGAGGCTGAAGCGGCACTGTCGGTGCTGGACGTACCGGTTGAACTGTTGATTATGGACCCGCCGCGCGCTGGACTGACACCAGCAGTGCACGAAGCGCTGGCTGAGTTGCTGCCCGGGCAGATTGCCTATATCTCCTGTGACCCGGCCACCCTGGCGCGAGATGTTAAACGCATTCTTCAACTTGGCTACCACCCTCAATCGATCACACCTTTTGACCTCTTTCCACACACAGCACATACGGAGTCTGTAACCCTGCTCTGCAGGGGCGGCCTTTGACCGTCAGTCGGTAGGGTCGACCTTGTTCGTCCGTTGGCAAAACACCTGTTTTAACATTAAAAATAGGGCGTTTGACGGATGACATTTCGATCATTTGAGATGCGATCGATAGAAGATAGAGAGATCAGGGTAACAATCCAATGGATGAAATGTAAAAAAATTATGCAATGTGGAATCGTAGTGTAATAAACTATGAATCACTTATCATTAATGAGGCAAATTTGAATTTGTGAGGAAATTAAGCTAAAAATTGGAGGATAGAAAAGTGAGTGAAATTGAAAGATTTGATGTGAATGAGGATTGGGCTCATACCGGGATGATTAAGGCAGGAGATTTCTATTTTTTGAATTACTGTGCCGGAAATGTTGGACAATCAATTGAGGCACAGATCAATGGTGCCATTGACCAAATGGAAAAAAGGCTGCATATGGTTGGATTGGGACTGGAAGATGTGGTACAGATGGATTGTTTGTTTAGAGATGTTTGGGATATTCCAATAATGGAAAAAGTGATTAAGGAGAGATTTAATGGCAAGTACCCTGTCAGGAAGTCAATCCAAACAGAATTTGCACATAAAGGTGGAGAAGACGGACTTCAATTTCAATTAGATGGTATCGCATATTCATCTAAATAAATTTGAATTTGCAGGGAGGACATGATGAAAGAACTCAAACGATTAGCTAATCAATTCAGGGAAGCTGTAGATGTGGCTAAGGGGGAAAGTGAGACTTATAAGGACAATATTTTTCGTAATTTTCCGCCTGGGTGTTGCGGTGAACCTTGTGACGTGTCAGGTCAGTTTTTGTTAGAGCACGAGATTGAAATATTTTATCAGGCATGTTCGAAAATGATGAACACGTAATCATGGAATAGGGTGTGCATGTGTCAGAATTTAAATCAATTTTGAAACCTATTTTGCCATTAAGAATCATTGCTTTTATCTTTCAAATAATTTCCATCGGATTGTCCCTGGCGCAACCCGTATTCATTGGCCTATTGATCGATAAAATAAATCTTCAAGTTACACCTGATCATTTTCAAGAGATAACCCAATTAACAATTATGTTGATTGGTGTATCAATTCTCGACTTTATTGTATATTATTTAAAGGATCATCTATTTTCAAAAGCTCTTTATGATGGAATCAATCTAATGAGAGACCATGTTTTGTCATTAGCGTTAAATCAGCCAATATCAATTTTTGAATCAAATAATATAGGAGATAAGCTTAACAAGATCCTTAATGATAGAGAACTTTATGCAAAATATAGGGTTTATCAAGTACCCAGTACAGCTATTATTCTTATTCGAATTATTGCAATTTATATTATTTTATTTAATATGAGTCCTGCACTTACTGGATTATTGGTAGTGATATTTTCTATATACGTAATCATTTATTTAGGAATTAATAAAAAATATGTCCCTTGATTGGTGAGGAGCTGGCTGATTACTCGAATGTCATGAGTGAGGAGAAAAGCAAAGAATTGGTCTTGCTCGTTCAATGTACAGTATGCCATCTTTGTTGATTTATGATGAACCTACAGCATCATTAGATGCCAATATGGAACAAGCGATCATTAAAGCTATTGATGAATATTTAAATGAGTACCCATGCATCTTTATTGCTATAACGCACAGAAATGCAATTTTACAAATATGCGATTATGAACTTCATTTGGATAGTTTGGATAAAACAAAATTGATCAACATAAACATAAAGTAGAATACTTAAGATCGATGTTTTAAAAAAGCACCTGCCACCGAGGATATACTCTCCACCCGCGATATCTTTATTGGTCTCTCGGGGCACGTTGAGAAGGTTGTATTGATAGCGTGAAGCTGTATTTGAGAACCTTATTTTCCCCTTTAAGGAGGAAAACTATTTATATTCACAAATTTTACTCTTTAAAAGGGAAAAACCTTTTATATTAATAGTTTCACCTTCAGAAAGGGAAAAGCCTATTATTCTATGAATATTACCTATACAAAGGGAATACTTGTAGTATAATGTTTTCGAGGTGATTTTATGCTACCAAGAGACTATTATTTAAATAAGTTGATCCAATATAAAGATACTGAGTTTATCAAAGTAATTACCGGCGTTAGACGTTCAGGCAAGTCTGTATTATTGAAATTGTTCCAAAGCCATTTGGTAGATGAAGGATTTGCAGATTCTGTATTCTTCATCAATTTTGAACATCCGGACACCTTTATACTACACAACACAGAGGTGCTCTTTGATTATATTAAAGAAAATGTTACAAAGGACAAAAAGGTTTATTTCTTATTTGATGAAATTCAAGAAGTAACCGGTTGGCCCAAATTGATCAACGGATTACGAGTGGCCTATGATTGCGATATCTACATCACTGGATCTACTGCGAATTTGCTTTCTGGAGAGCTGGCGACATACCTCACCGGCAGGTATGTTGAGATTCCCATTTACCCGTTGTCTTTCAGCGAATTCTTGATTTTTACAAATACCCGAGATTTAAAAGAAGAACAATCAGCCTTAAATGAATATCTCAAGTTTGGCGGTTTTCCTTCGGTTGTCCTGTTAAGGGAACCTCTTTTGAAGACAGATGTTCTTAAGGGTATTTATAATAGTATTCTTTTGAAAGATGTATCTATACACGGGAACATTAGCAACATAGACTTGCTATTGAAAATTTCAATTTACCTGATGGATAACATTGGAAACCCCATATCAAGTAATCGAATTGCTAATTATTTATCTTCAGCAGGAACAAAGACAAAAGCAGACACAATCGATAAGTACCTCTTACTCCTTGAGAATGCATTTATTTTTTATAAAGCAGTTCGCTATGATGTGCGAGGAAAGGAAAGACTAAAAACGTTAGGCAAATATTACGTCGTCGATACGGGGTTGAGAAACAATGTTCTTGGTAGAATAAACACCGACCTAGGTTCTCAAATCGAAAACCTGGTCTTTATGAAATTACAGCAATCAGGCTATGAAGTTTTCGTAGGAAAATACGATGCTTACGAAATCGACTTCGTTTGTTTTAAAAACGAAGTTGTTAAGTACGTTCAAGTTGTTTATGAATTGCCGAAACAAAGTGACCGGGAAACAAAGAACTTACTTCTGATCCGCGATAATTATGAGAAGTTGATTGTCTCGATGAATTATTTTGATGTTGGCTTTATCGATGGGATTGAAATTGTCCACCTGTTTGATTTTCTCCAAAGAGACGAATAAACAGTGAAAAGCGATGTGCCTGTAGAACCATTTGAGGTATGAACCTGAACAGTGCAGGTTGGCGTCCCTTTCAGGTGAGATGTTACAGCCACGCGAGTGGTCAGGTCAGATGTTGCTCTAAGAAAAATATTTTATATCTAAAAATAGGAGTTTGTTCATGGAGGGAAGCACATGAAATACAATCTGGATTTAGAGCGTTTGTCTGTTCAGAAGTATAAAGACCTGCTTAAACAACAAAATCTATTGCCAGGGCGCAGAATTTTGTGGCAGGACATTGACAAAAATTTTGCTGTGTTTGAAAGCAAGGGTATTAAGTCTGTCGCAGATTTGAAAAAGAGCCTTTCTACTCCCAAGAGAATTACAGCCTTTGCAACCGAAAGCGGCTTATCAGAGGAATATCTGGTGATTTTGAGGCGAGAAATCGGCAGCTTAGAGCAAAAGCCCGTTCCGCTTCTAGAATTTCCAGGTATTAATGCTTCCCTGCTTGAGAAATTGGCTGAGTCTGGATTAAGAACATCGAAAGAGTATTGGGACCAGAAGCCGGACATATCGGACGAGTTATTTTGCCTTTGCGATCTTGTGCGTATCAATGGAGTAGGTCCCGTTGCAGCAAGGGCGTTTTATGAAGCAGGATACCATTCTGCTTCTGAAGTTGCGGCAGCAGATGCGGAAGACATGCTTGAGAAGGTCTCCGCAGTAAACGAAGCCCATCACTACTATAAGGCGAAATTGGGCATTAAAGATATGCAATTTTGTATCGACTTTGCTTTGTTGCTTAACAAATATGCCTTCTGATAACTTCGAAATTTACATGTAACAGGATATAGGCACCCTACAGCATCTTTTCGTAGAGTGCTATGCTTGTTTTCAACCTTATTCCTCAACATCTACCGTCACGCCCGATTTAAACTACATGGTGAATTTTTCCTCGATAATGGTGACCTTTTCGATCAGCCGGCTGACCGGTTGATCGCCGTATTCTATGAAGATAACAGGTTGCTTTTTAAGGAATGCGCTAATGCTCGCTATACGCGTTTTGAGTTCATCGCGGCTTGCATTTTCAACCTGCAGCTTTTCCTTCTGGTCATGCAATCGGAAAATCTCATTACCGACTTTATCATAACCTGCATTGGAGGTGGCGATGTTGGGCAGAAGTGTAAATGATTTTTAATCCCTTTACAATGATATCAATCAGTGATGCCATATTAGGATTGACAAAAAGAGAATCGATAATATGACAAACATGGAAGTAAACACTTGACAAATATGGAAGTAAATGCTTGACAAACATGGAAGTAAATGCTTGACAAACATGGAAGTGGAAAATATAATGCAATATAAATTCAAGTGATGAAGGCGGTTGTATCGTGAACAAAAAATATTTACCGCGAATTGCAGATAAAAAACTGGAGCTTTACTTGGCAACATCCGGAGCAGTTTTGATTGTCGGCCCCAAATGGTGCGGCAAGACTCGAACCGCCGAAGAAGCAGCTGCCAGCATTTTATATTTGCAGGACCCTGACCACGCCAGGGAGTATAAATTGCTTGCGGACACAAAACCATCAAAACTTCTGGAGGGAAAAACGCCACGGCTGCTTGATGAATGGCAGGAGGCACCGGGTTTGTGGAATGCTGTACGCTTTGCCGTTGATAAACGCAGCTCTCGGGGGCAGTTTATTTTAACTGGATCGGTTGTCCCTCCTGAAACAAAAGATATGCATACAGGCACTGGTCGTATCAGTCGAATGATTATGCGTACTATGTCATTATTTGAATCGGGGGAATCCACAGGAGAAATTTCGCTACAAGATTTGTTTGAAGGCAAAAAAGACATGTTCGCCGTAAGTCAAATGAATATCGAGCGCATTGCTTTTGTTCTAACACGTGGTGGCTGGCCGGAAGCAGTGGGGGAAGAAAACGAAAAGTATGCACTAAAAATGGTGGATAATTATTTGGATGCGGTTGCACATCAGGATATGTCTCAAATTGGTAATGTTGAGCGTAGCCCGGACAGAGTATATGCGTTGCTGCGTTCGATTGCTCGAAATATTTCCACACAGGCAAACACACAAACACTATTCCGTGACCTTGTTTCTAATGACGAGGGGCTTTCTGATAAAACAATTAATGATTACATTTTAGCAATGAAGAAATTGTATGTGCTGGAAGATCTTCCGGCTTGGAGTCCATACTTACGGTCCAAACGAGCGATTCGTATTACTGCTAAGCGGCACTTTATAGACCCATCTATCTCTACAGCTGCCCTTCGCGCAGATAGCAGAAAACTGTTGAGTGATTTTAGGACATTTGGATATCTTTTTGAATCATTATGTATTCGAGATTTACGGGTTTATGCAGACAGCTTGGATGGCTCGGTCTATCACTATCGAGATCAGTTAAACTTCGAGGTTGATGCAATTATTCAACTGAAAGATGAACGCTGGGCGGCTATTGAAGTAAAAATGGGAGCGGGAGAGATTGAAAAGGCAGCTGACAACCTTATAAAATTCAGTGAAAATATCGATACAACTAAAACTCCAGCCCCAACTTTTTTAATGGTGCTCACTGCCACAGAATATGCTTTTCAAATGAAGAACGGTGTGTGGGTTGTCCCGATTGGGTGTTTGAAGGATTAGATGCTGTCGGATTGCTTAGATTTCTGCGCTACCAAGGGAGTACCGGGTTCGATGGTATTCAGCATCACAGCAACAAGGCATGTGGAGAGCGTCGTGTTGATGTCAAGGGTGAAGGAATGATTCTGGGTAAAACCCTTATACATCAAGGCTTTCAGCATACATGGGTACGAAACCCATTAAGCGAAAAACACGAGTGTATCGCTTCGAGGAAACAAGACCATCCTTGACGCGCTTGAACTGCAAATTAAAAAAAAGATAAACGAATATATCCGCGCTATGCTTGTTTTAACAGGTTGAGAAACGCGTGCATTTGTTTTTGTTTTCATCTGACACGGCGTTTTCAGCAGAGGGTTATCGAAGGTTCTGGTTGGATCAGGTTGAGGGCTTATTGACGGGAGTTGCCTCCTAATCCCTGCTTCCTGATTTCTGATTCCCAGCTTCCCAATCCCCCATTCACCACACCTAAAACAACGCTGACGACAAATCCTGGCGGTATTGCGGAGCTTCCGGGTGTGTATCCCCCAGCAAAGCCAGCAACCCAACATAGACCTCCCTGACCTCGTCCCCGCGATAATGGCGATCTTTGCGCAAGATGTCTAAAAAGCCGTCCAGGGCGGCGAAAATATTACCCCGCTTTGCCAGGCGGACGCTGTTCCTGAAAGCTGCTTCCAGGGGCTGATCGGTTCCTAACCATTCGTCTTTGTACTCAGAAAAAGCCCTGGCGACTGGTTTGAGCTGCTGGGCGGTTGCGTATTCTGCGCTGGCTGGGAAAGTTTTCAGCAGTATGCCGGCAGTTTGGCCCTCGCCCTGGAGGAGCAAGGCGCGAATCAACCCCAGCAGGGCGCCGGGGTGGTCAGGCTGTACAGAAAGGAATTGCCGGTAGGCTTCTTCAGATTCGCCATATTCGCCCAGCTCTAACAGGCTGTTGCCCTTTGCAAACAGCAGGTCTTCGGGCACCGGTGACAGGCGACGCACAAAAGCCCGCAAGCCTTCATCTGCAGGTATGCCGGAAAATTCACCGACCACATGGCCATCCACAAAAGCTTTTACCGCGGGGAGATTGTGGATTTTGTACCTTTTAGCCAGCTTTTCATTTTCGTCGACGTTGAGTTTAGCCAGTCGAAAACGCCCTTCGGCTTCAAGGGCAAGAGCCTCCAGCTTTGGACTCAAAACACGGCAAGCGATACACCAGGTCGCCCAGAAATCAACCAACACCGGCGCTCGGGTTGAATACTGCAATACTTCGTATTCAAAATCAGATTCATCAACGTGAATGATAAAATCCGGGGTCATGCTTATTCTCCTCAGCTTTATTTTACTGCGAATCTCATCCGGAGGGGGTTAATCGTCATTGGAGTTGTCAACAATCCCGGGCTGAATGACCTCTAAAACCTCGCCATGGATGGAGATGATGATGCGAAACCCGATCATTCCCAGGTACATGCGGCTCTCCTCGGGGAAGCCAATCTCTGCCAGTTTTTCGTAATGGGCATCCAGGTTTTTAAACTGGCTTTGAATGGCAGCTACGGTGAAGATATCATCCTGTCCCAGCATTTCAGCGGCTTTTGCAGAAAGCAAGTCTTCATGACCTTCAATCTGTTCCTGGAAGTGAGCCCACACCTGCCGATCGACTTCCTCAGCCGAGATATGCCGTCTGAACCCATTATCATCAACGATGTAACAGGGTTCTGAGCCAATCCAGCCGGTTTCAACCGGATTTCCGAATTCATCGTAAACCAGGCCTTCAAAAACAGCTTTTTTTCGCAAGTCGTCCTCCAAAAATTCTATTAACGTTCTACTGAACTATAGCCCTATTGTATAAGATTTCAGTTAACCTAAATGGGGTGTTGGGCGGCTATTGAATGATAACGCGCGTTCCCTGATCGTCGGCAAAATAATATTCATCCGGGGGCACCGGGGGCGTCGTCCAGAGATAAATCCATTTGGCATTCTGGGGGGTCAGGTTAATGCAGCCATGGCTGTGAGGTACGCCAAAGTCGTTGTGCCAGTAGGTGCCGTGGAGTGCGACGCCATCAACAGTGAAATAACAAACCCAGGGGACACCGGGCAGATCATAGCCTGTGCCAAATTCACTGGGTGGGGCAACCATGTGCCTGCACGGTCGCTTACGGATGGTGCGGAACGCGCCCTTAGGGGTGGCAAAGCCCCCTTCTTCCAGCCGGATACCGGTGGAAACGCGCATGGTTGTGATGACCTTCTCCCCAATCAGCGCCGTCAGGGTTTGTTTAGCCAAGTCAATCACCAGCTGCTTGTCTTGATAGGGGATGTGGGGAGAAAGCGCAGCGAGTTCATCATTGGGCACCAACCGCATGCTGATGGCTGGGATATAAAATTTCGTATAGTTTCGGTCATCCAGCAGCTCATACCAGGCCACGCCATTTTCATCACTTCTCACGTCGGTGACCCAGAAGGTTGAGGCGTAATAAAAACGGTACAGCCATTTGCGCTTTGTGTTCAGGGATGAATAGGCATCCACATAAGGAATGGTAATTTCGCCCAGGCAACCTTTTTGGGGTATTGTGAGCGCGGGCGTATTGGTTTCCATCCTGACCGGCTGGATGCGTCTTGAGTGGGTATAACCGGCGCCATCGAGCTGATACCAGACCCGATTGGCGGAGGTGTCGTCTTTCCCGGTTGTGACGTTGGTGATGCGATGGATTTGATCCTTGACCAGTTCGGTAAGGATTGCAGTTCCTTCGCTGGGAGCGGTATACAGCGGAGCTTGATCTTTTAGCACCCGCCCTAAAAGCTGGGGATTTCTGCGCGTGGCAGGATCAGCATCTAAACGCGAGAGCAGATTGCGCGGAAGCATTAAACCGACCAGGGTTGTAGCGCTAAGTTTTAAAAAATCTCGACGTGAAATATTACTGCTCATTGTGGTTCGCAATCCGAGTTAGTAACGGACGTTGACAAGAATGCCCACATGAGACCAATTGTAAAGCCATTCTGCTTCTTCGGTGAGCATATTGACGCAGCCATGGCTCATCGGCATTCCGAAATTATTATGCCAGTAGGTGCCATGGATGCCGTATCCCTTGTAATAGTACATGGTATAGGGGACATTGGGCAGATAATAACCCGGACCGGCCATGTCAGCCCAGCGCAATTTGACGTAAACAGCATAGGTGCCCACCAGTGTGGGTGTGTTGGGCAACCCGGTGGAGACTAAAAAGGATCGTACAACGACGTCGCCTTCATAGGCGTACAGGCGCTGTTCAGAGAGGACGATATCGATCCAGCGCTCATCGGCGCCTGAAACTGGCGGGGCAACTGGCTCGGGAGTGCTGGTTGGCCAGGGGGTGGGAGTCAACGTAAAGGTGGGTGTAAAAGTTGGTGTGGCTGTAGGCGTACTGGTCGGCGTTGAGGTGGGTGTGCTGGTCGGCGTGCTGGTTGGTGTGGGGGTAAAGGTTGCTGTAGGGGTCAGCGAAGGTTTTGTAAAACCCTCAGCAAGCATGGGCGCGGCCTGTTTAACGCGGCTCAGTGACCGGGTTGGGAGCATGTCAACGCCCAGCATCAACGCGGCAAAAACTGCCAGAATGATCAGGGTCCACAGCCATACCGGGTGATGAACTTCCACAATTATCGGGGGGCGGATTTTCCCAGTTTGTGGCTCAACAAGTGTGCGAATTTCGCGGGTCACTTCCTGGTCTGGCTTGGGATGTATTGTTGAGCGCTTCTGAGCCCAAGTGATTGCTGCAATCACACGCGGGTCGTTTGGGGCGATGTTGCGAGCGATTTCAAGGTAGGCAAGGCTGGCGTTTGGTTTCGACAGTCCTCCCAGGATCAGCCAGCCCTCCAGGGACTCAGGGTTTAGGGCAACGGCTTGCTGAGCCAATCGCCGAGCCAGGGCGCGATCGCCGCGCCGCAAGGCGGCTTTGCTCTCTAACAGCAATTGACCATCCGATTGAGGTTTCATGATCAGGGATTTTGCACGGGTTGCAGCGGTTCGTTATTGAGGAAACACAGGATCCCGGCAACGATGCCCTCAGCAACCCGTTCGGTCTGTTCGGTAATCAGGGGATAATCCAGGTTCATGAATCCAGCTTCGATGATGGCGGCCATTGTGCGAATATCAATCTCATTGAAAGCATGGTAATAGGTCATGTCTTCGGTGACTGAGCCGGCGTGATAGGGCAACCCTGTAATTTCGCCATAGCGGGCAGCCAGGCACTGGGTTAACCGCTGGCTGTCAACAGCGTCCCTGGCAGATAATGCAGAGGCCACTTTGAAACCTGTTGCCTGGTCGTTGATATACGCGCAGGAATCTAAATGGATAGAAATCAGCACTGCCGCCTGGTAGCCCTGCAAGCGCTGATCAAACTCCTGCAGTAAATCCACCTGATACCCCTGGTCGGCGAGCATTTTTTGAACCAACGTGGCAATCTTCAGGTTTAATTCAACTTCTGTCACGCCATCAGGGCATACCGCGCCAGAATCAAAGCCATAGTGCCCGGCAACAATGCCGATATTGTCCCAATGGGCTGAATCTTCGGAATCTTCATGGGTGCTGGCAAGAATTTCATCGCCAGCAGGATCGGGTTCAAGAACCTGTGCCATCCTGGCCTGCAAGCTGCTATCGACCACGCTGCCTGGCGTCCAGATCGTGAACAGGGTTGCCGCGAGGAACGCTGAAGCCAGTACAGTTGTTAGACCACTCCAAAAGGTCAACACATGAGGTTTACGTTCCCTGGCACGTTGATCGTGTTTCGGGGGTTCTTCATTGATTGGTTCTTCCGGAAACAGAGTTTGTTCGTCTGCTGGTGTTTGCTCGCTCATGCCATAAATATTACTATGAATCTCAAGTTTTTGATAGGAGATTAAATGAGCAAGCTACCCAGGGCATTGGAAGTCGATAGGGCAGTGAGGGTCAGCAATGTTCAACGGCAGGTTGACGAGTTGCGGGTCATAATGTTTTTCCCTGAGTGCTCGCCAACCCGCTGTTAATTTTGTGAGAAAAATAAGATAAGCCGCGATTGTAATTACCGTTAGGAAACCCTTTAAATCGCGGACACAATTATTGACAATTGAAATTGAGTTAACAAAAAATCGGTAGTCTTTGATATGATATAGACAGTCAATCTCATTAACGAAAGCTGTGGAGAGATGAAAATGAAATTGAACCAGGAAGAACAAACGCTGTTACTGCAGATTGCACGCCAGTCATTAGAAAATGCCGTGCTCGGAAAACCGTTGCCAGAACTGGACCTGGCTCAACTACCGCCCTCGCTGGTTGAATTGGGCGCATCCTTTATTACCCTGACGATTGACGGACGTTTGCGGGGGTGCATCGGTACGCTTGAGGCTAACCATCCTCTTGCCAGGGACGTTCAGGTGCACGCCGTCGCTGCTGGATTGAAAGACTATCGTTTTGAGGAAGTTCAGGATGCTGAACTGCCATTGATAAAAATCGAAATCTCAGTTCTGACGACGCCCTCCCCTCTGGATTATGATCATCCCCAGGATCTGGTTGCCAAACTCAAGCCGTGTATTGACGGTGTCATTCTGCAGGATGGGTTGAAAAAAGCCACTTTTTTACCCCAGGTGTGGGATAAACTGCCCAATCCTGAAGTATTCCTGTATCATTTATGCCAAAAAATGGGCGCTGAGGGGGATGTATGGCGTAAAAAACTACTAAAAGTGTTTGTTTACCAGGTGCTGGAATTCCAGGAATAGAAATCCTACCTCTCTCAAGTTACTATCAAGGTGCGATTAACGGTAAGGTCGAGAGTTATTGATAGCTGTAAAGGTTAAAATCAAGGTCAATGTCTCCGACTCATTGAGGTTAACCGGAAAGGCTTTACTGATGACTGAACATACACCTGAAAATCTAAAAGAAACACAGGTTCAAATCGCAACCCCTTTTTTACCCCACATCATTTCACTGATCATCATGGTGATCTTTGATCAGCTCGCCTGGGAACGAAAATTTGGAATGCAATTCTTCTTGCTGGTGATTATGATTCTGCTGGCATTGTTTATTATGGCAAGGGTCGAGAAGAAACAGGTTCCCTGGCGTTCGAACTTGCTCCTGGCGCCAATTCTGCTGGGAGCGACCATGACGATATTTCAGAAGGCGTCCAGCACCACCTTTTTTAATATTGTACTCACCCTTTCAGGGCTGGTTTTGCTCGCGATCACCCTGCTTAACGGACAATGGACGGAGTATCGCATCCGAGAAGTGGCGCTGGGCATATTACTGCTGATCGAATCAATGATTACCGACCCGGTAAAAATCTTTATTGAGCATAAGCTTACTCAGAAGAAGCCCCCTGCCGGTGAGAAAAATCAAACCTGGCGAAAAATCCGACCTTTTTTCATCGGGCTGATGATCGCCATCCCATTGCTATTGATCTTCGGTTCACTGTTGGCCAGCGCAGACCTGATCTTTCGGGAACATCTCTCCAACTTATTTGATCTGTTTAAAATTGAAAACATTGCAGAATTACTGTTTCGGGCTTTTTACATTATCACCCTGGGGTATTTTCTGACTGGTGCTTATGTGCATGCGCTTGTGGGGAGCGCAAAGGAGAAAAACATTTCCCCCGACAAGCCTTTGGTTCAACCTTTCCTGGGGCATGTGGAAGCCTTTATCGTTCTTGGACTGGTGAATCTTTTATTCCTGAGTTTTATCATCATCCAATTCCGCTATTTCTTTGCCGGTCAGGCCAATATCTCCATCGAGGGATTTACCTACGCCGAATACGCCAGGCGCGGCTTTTTCGAGTTGATCACCGTAGCTGTACTCAGCCTGGGGGTGTTTTACCTGCTGAGCGCCTTTACCAAACGGGCCGCGCGCGCGAACAAGCGCATCTTTTCAGCCCTGGGTATCCTGTTGATGCTCCAGGTTGGATGCATGCTGATCTCTGCATTTCAACGCTTGAGTTTGTACGAAGCAGCTTATGGCTTTACCACCCTGCGCGCCATGACCTATATTTTCATGGTTTGGTTAGGTGTTCTGATCATCGCGGTTACTTTGATGGAGATTTTCAACCAGTTTAAGCGGCTGGCGCTGGCACTCCTGATCATTTTCTTCGGATTTACATTAACGCTGAACCTGCTTAATTTAGATCGCTTTATCACTCAGCGTAATATTGAGCATGCGCGGGCTGGAAATCCTCTGGATGCCAGTTATTTAGTGCATGATCTGAGCGTCGATAGTGTCCCAGCCTTGTTTGAGGCTGAACAAGCGCTGGAAACACCGCCTGAACTCAAAGAAGCGCTGACCGCTATCCTGGCCTGCAAATTAACCATCCGTGACAACTCCAGAGAGGAGCGGTCCTGGCCGGAATGGCATTTTTCTGAATCCACAGCAGATAGATTGTTTGAAAAGCACCGCAGCAGACTTGAAAGCTACCCCTTAAGTTTGAATAGTGAAAGTTATTTCTATGATGAGGGTGAACAGCGTTTTGAAGAAACCTATCAATATTTTTATTTTGAAGTGGGTGGCGAGGAAATTTATTGCATGCCCGTTGATTGATGGACTCAGTAAAGTTTGAACGCCACCTTACCTAAAAATCGAGGTATTTTGATACGGATCGTCTACAATCAGGGAAAAAGAATTTCGACAGCTGACCTGGTAGGGTAACAACTGGCAAAAACTATAAACTGGAAGGGTGTCACTCTGCGTGAAAGCCGTTAGCATCGTGATGCTTTCCGCCGTCAGTAATAAGGGAACAACAGCGGCAGCAGGAGAACACTCACCAGGATCACGATCAACGAAATTGGCAACCCGTGTTTGATGTAATCGGAAAAGCGGTAACTGCCGGGGGTCATCACCATGAGTGTAATTGGATGCGCCAGGGGACTGATAAACGATGCAGCCAGGGCGTAAGAAATGCCCACCATGAACGCGTAGGGTGAAATCCCCAATTCAAAAGCAACACTGAGGGCAATCGGCGCCATGAACACTGCTATTACTGTGGATGGCATCACCAATTTCCCCAAAATAACCAGTGCCATCAACCCCGCCAGCACCCAAGAAGGCCCCAGGCCACCGATTAAAGAAACCAACCACCGGCTGACCATCCCTGCTGCGCCAGTTTCCTGGATGGCAAGTCCCATGGGCAGCATGGCTGCAAGCAAAAAGACCGAACTCCAATCAACGCTTTCATAGGCATTTTCCATGCTCAACGCGCCGAAAAGCACCATCAACGCACCGCCCGCGATTGCTGAGATCGCAATGGGGACATTAAAGAACACGACCGACAAAACCACTCCGGCCATAATCAACGCTGTTTGGGGCGCTTTGTTATACAAAGGGGGTTCTTGAAGGTCCATCTTCAGCACCACAAAATCGCTTTCACGCGCCATTGCTTTCAGGTTTTCAACGGTTCCAAAGCACAGCAAAGCATCCCCATGCTGCAGGGTTAATTCGCCCAAGCCGCCTCTGTAAGCCCGGTCTCTACGCCAGATGGCAAGCACCGTCACGTTGTACTTCCCCCTGAAACGGGCGTCTCGCAGGGTCTTTCCAGCGAGCTTTGAGGTCGGTGAAAGCATGACTTCAACCATCTGTAGCGAACCGCTGGTTAATTCTTCTAAATCAACCTCAACATTTGGCACGACCTGCAATAATTGTAAGCCACGAAAAGTGTCGATATCGGAAGGACGTCCCTCTACGATTAATACATCATTCGCTTGTAAACGAAATTCGTGATCTGGCAGGTAAGCCTCAGCGCCGTCCCTGATGACCCTTAATACGGAGATCCCGTAAGCGGAGCCGAAACGGCTTTCCTGCAGAGTTTTTTCTATCAGCGATGAACCTTCAGGGATGTGTAGCGATAACAGCCGTTCGTCAAGCAGGTACTTCGACAAATTCTTGCGTTCAAGCTGACAAAATCCTGGGTGCTGACAGAACCTGTCAATGCTGTCCTGCGGGCCTTCGATCAATACCTGGTCGCCAGGCATTAATGCGATGTGCTGCAGGTTAGTCCTTTTGATAATATCGCTTTGCTGGATGCCAAGCACATTAATCCGATACTTATTTCGGAAATCAATCTCGTTAAGGGTTCTTTTTGCAAAGGGAGATTCTGGCGTGATCAATAACTCCGCCATGGTGATCCCTTCCGACACCAATTGTTCAGCTATGGGTCGGATATCATCAATAACGAAGAGCGGTCGCTGGCAAAGTTCGTTGATTCGGTCAAGGCGCCCCAAAACCAGCAGTTGATCATCAGCTTTGATGATTGCGTCTGCTGTTGCCTGGATAATCTCGCCATCTTTTCGCTTGATGCTTAATACCGTCAATCCCAAAGCCTGGCCGATGCGGCTTTCGGTGAGTGATTTTCCTGCCAGCGGATTACCATCCTGGATGATTAACATGGCCAGCCGCTCTTGCAAGGCATACTGATTCTGGGCAAAGCCCTCATTAATAGCATCAGCAGCGGAGAGGGCTTTGGGAGCTTGACGGAACGGAAGAAAGCGTCGCCCAATGAAGAGCATGTAAGCGATGCTGATGATTAAAATAATCAGCCCACCCGGGGCGAAATCTAAAAAATTAAGTGGTGTAAGGTTGGCTTCAATCATGACCTCCCGGACAATCAGGATGGCGGAGGTGCCAATCAAAGGCATCATGCTGCCATGTAATGCGCCGTATGCCATTGGCAGCAATAACCGCGAAGCAGGACGCCTGGTGCGGCGGGCGATATCCAGGGTAATCGGTAAGAACATTGCTGCAACGCCGACATTATTCATAATGGCGGATAAAAACGCAGAGATTCCCATCAGAAAGGCAATTAACCGGCTCTCACTCTTGCCCGCTAATTTGAGCAAGCGGGCGCCAATCAGGTTGGAGATACCCGTCCGGTTAAATCCCGCAGAAAGGATGAACATGGCCCAGAGGATGACTACCGCCGGACTGCTGAAACCAGAAAGCGCCTGGGCAGGTGAAACCAGTCCGGTGAGCGCCAGCGCTACCAGGACGAACAATGCCGTTAAATCCATGCGGATCAGGCCGGTGGCAAACAAAAGAGCCGCAATAACGATGATGATGGCTAAGATGACGAACTCAGGTAGCATTGGAGCACTCCAGGATGAAAGCTCACCCATTGATGAGATTATACTCAATAATTGAGCGACCCTATTTGTTGAACGTTGCTTCTACCTTCTTGACAAACCGATTTAAAAATAATACACTATACTCCAGTATAGTATATTGGAGAGTGAAACATATGCCGCTTTATGCTTATCACTGTGATGATTGCGACCATGACTTTGAGAAACTGGTGCGCTTATCTGACCCAAACAGCAACACCCCGGAGTGCCCGGGATGCCAATCGAGGAAGACGCGTAAACGCCTTTCAACAATTGCTGCGATCAGTTCGGGGCAATCCCAAAGCGCTGGTGCTTGCGTCAGTTCTGGGCCCTTCCGTTGAGCAGGATAACACCCATCAGACCGGTGGTCTGGAAAGAATAACCCCATATGTTGCAAATAAAAAACACCCGAGAAAAAGAACCGATGATTCATCGCCTGGCGAGGGTGGAAGGTCAGCTGCGTGGCGTGCAGAAGATGATTGCCGACGACCGCGATTGCAGAGAGGTCTTTCAGCAATTGATTGCCATCCGTGCTGCCGTGCAATCAGCCAGCTTGAGCTATTTACAGAGCGTGATCAGCGAATGCCTGTTGAACATGGACTACCAGGATGACCTGGATGCTCAAAAAGCCACGATGACTGATTTAATTAAAATGTTGGGGAAACTCTCTGAGTGAATGACATGATTAAGGAGCAATAATGGCAGCTAACACCGTATTACGCTGGATTCCGGATGGAAGACGATTTGTCTCCACCGATTCAACGGGTCACTCGGTGACCCTATCCGCACCTGACGAGAATTTTGGCATGAAACCCTCTGAGCTGATCCTCTCAGCACTGGCAGGATGCGCTGCTTTCGATGTGGTGGGTATTTTGGAGAAGAAAAAAACGCCGCTTTCGTTCCTTGAAGTTAAGGTGACTGCTGAACAGGATGAAAGCGCACCCTGGGCGTTCCGAAAAATTTACCTGCATTTTCTCCTCAAGGGTGAGGGACTGAGCGAGAAAAGTGTTCAGCAAGCAATCGATCTGTCGGAAGAAAAGTATTGCTCGGTGGCAGCAACCCTGCGCGGCGTTGCAGAAATCAGCACCAGTTTCGAGATATTAGAAGGCTGATATTCACCGCTCAGTGATGGGCAACCTTCAACGGGGTAAAACCTTCTCCCAGGGCTTCCTGTGCCTGACCAATCACCATAAAGGCATCGGGGTCATTTTCGTGAACCAGGGTTTTTAAGCGGGGAACATCCATGCGGGAGACAACACAATAAATGACATCACGCGGCTCACCTGTGTAACCGCCTGTGCCTTCAAGGATGGTGACGCCGCGTCCAAGATCTTTCATGATCGCCCCGGTGATCGCTTCGGTTTGCGTGGTGACGATCATCGCTGAGCGAACGACATTGGTTCCCTCCAGTGCGAGTTCTGCCGCCAACCCGCTGACATAGATCAAAACCAGGCCATAGAGGGCTTTGGTCCAGCCAAAGACAAAACCTGCTGCCAGAACCACCAGTGAATCGGTGATTAAATACGCGTGAGAGATGGTGATATGAAAACGGAAGTTGAGGATGCGTCCGAGAATATCTGAACCTCCGCTGGTGCCGCGCCCACGGTAGACGATTCCCAATCCAACCCCTAACAGCAATCCCCCATAGATGGTATTGAGTACGAGGTCATCCGTTACGCCGCCGCGCGGCAAAAACAGCATCAGCAGGTCGGTAAAGGCTGAAAAGGCGATAATCGACACCACAGTGCGGATAGCAAACCGCGGACCGCCCAGATGCTTCCAGCCCAGGATAAATAAGGGAATATTACCCAAAAAGACCATCAAGCCAATTGGAAACTCTGCGTAATGATGGATTAATTGCGCCAGGCCGCTGATTCCACCGCTGACCAGGTCTGCCGGCACCAGAAATAAGCTCAGCGCTGCTGCCTGGATCAGGGCGCCAACCAGGATCAAGGCGAAATCCCACACATCTTTTTTAGATAAATTTATTTCTGAAAAGAAAACTTTAATTTGAGCCATTAAGTTAGACTTCATTCGGTGACCTCGTAATTTGTCAATGTTCACTGGCTGACTGTGCACAGCCTCACAATTATACCTTTTGCACCAGCAGGGACGATGGTTTTGGCCATGATTAGCATCGATAAAGTAAGAATTTATCCTTGACACTGAACAGATGTTCGGGTATGATTGGAGAAGATATTAGCACAAATGAGCAGTTTTAGCAAAAGGAGCCTGAGATGATGGCGAGAAAAAGAGCAGGACTTAGCGAACGGCATAAGAAAATTTTGAAATTCCTGAAACAATTTCAAGTAGAAAATGGCTATCCCCCCTCAATCCGAGAAATTGGTGAGAACACCGACATCTCTTCCACCTCGGTGGTCAATTATTACCTTAAACAGCTCGAAGAAATGCAATACATTGAGCGTGAAAACAATGTTTCACGCGGGATTCGGTTGTTGCGAAACCTGGAAGGCAACCTGCTCAAGGCAGCCCAGGACATCACAGAGATGTTCAGCGTGCCGGTGATTGGGCGGATCGTTGCGGGTGAACCGGTGCCGGTGCCCTCCTCGGATTTCAATTATTTTGACTCAGAAACCGGTATTGATATTGCGCGCAGCCTACTCCCGCCCAAGGAGAAAACAGAAGACCTGTTTGCGCTGGAAGTTCAGGGGGATTCGATGATCGATGCCATGGTCAACGATGGCGATATTGTCATCATGCGGCCTGTGACACAAGCCAATAACGGCGAAATGGTGGCGGTGTGGCTTGCTGATCGTGATGAAACCACGCTCAAGTATTTTTACCTTGAAGGCGGGCATGTCCGCTTGCAGCCTGCCAACCCCCTGATGAAACCGATCATCATTGATGACCCTACCCATGTGCAGGTGCAGGGAAAGGTCGTCCTGGTCATTCGCCGGTTGGATCAAGCATAGTCCACGGCTGCTTGATTGATCATTGTCTCAATAAAAATGTCCCCGGGGCCGATTGTGTCCGGGGACGTTTCTAAACAGGAACAAGCCCCATCTTAAAGTGCACACATGTGCAAATAGACCGGGGCTTGTTGGTTGGTTTGTGAATTGCGAACGATGTTATTGAAGTTCGACAACCGCGCCAGCGGCTTCGAGTTTTTCTTTCGCTTCGTTGGCAATATCCTTGCCGACGGCTTCAAGAACCTTGCCATCGGCTGTTTCAGCCAATGTCTTGGCGTCAACCAGGCCCAGGTTGGTCAATTGACGAATGACTTTGATGGTTTCAATCTTCTTTGGGCCAGCGTCTTTGATGATCACATCAAATTCAGTCTTCTCTTCAACTTCTTCCTCTACTGCAGCAGAGGCCGGGCCAGCGACCATGGCAGCCACGGGTGCCGCGGCGGAAACGCCCCATTTCTCTTCCAGCATTTTGACGAGTTCAGAGGCTTCTAACACGGTCAACTCGCTTAATTCAGCCATTAATTTTTCTAAATCAGCCATTTTTATAATTCTCCTTGCAATTTGGTTGTATTTTCTTTACGCATTATCGATTAATATTAAGTTTGCCAGAACACTCAGACAGCCTGGCCTTCTTCTGAGAAGGCCTTGATAACAGCAGCCATTGACCGACCTGGCTCTGCCAGGGTGCGGACCAGCTTTGATGCTGAAGCCATGATTGTCCCAAGGACGATGGCGCGCATCACAGGCAGAGTTGGGAGATTTGCCAGGGCTTTGACATTTTCGGCTGTGAGCGCTCTCTGGTCCATATAGCCCATCCGAATGCCAAAGATATTTGATTTTGTGATCTCTGTGATAACTTTGGCTGTGGCGGGCGGATCACTAAACGCAAAACCTACGATGTTGTTTTCTTCCCAGAATTCCGGGTCATATGGTAGTTGTTTTTCGTCCAAAGCGAGTTTAAACAAGCGGTTTTTAACAACATGGACCTCAGCATTAACTTCACGCAATTTCTCACGCGCATCATTGATGGCACTCATGTTCATTTTTTGGTAAGACAAAACAAAGAATGCATTGCTGTTGTCGACCCATTGTTTATATTGTTCGACAATCGCTTCTTTTTCTTTACGAGTAAACGCCAATGTGTTCACCTCCTTCCAGTTCTAAATTGTTAAGCATTGAAGTCCTTGCTTCAGTTTTGCTGAGGCAAGGACTTCTGTGCAAGATGCGCTTCGGCACCGAATTTTCACTCTGTCTTCACCTCGGCGGGATATTAAGCTCCCGAGGGAGCACCTGCTTTCTTCAGCAAAGAAATATTCAATTGTTTACAGCTTCGCCAGATTATATCACAAATAAAAAATATTACAATACCAGCGATGGTGAATTGTGGTCAACTTTGAGACCAGGCCCCATGGATGAGGTTACGGTCACACGGCGGATAAAGTTGCCGCTGGCTGCTGCAGGCCGTGCCTGGCGGACAGCAAGCATAAAGGCAGCCAAATTTTCATGCAGTGCCTCTTCAGTGAATGAAAGTTTACCGATTGGCACGTGGATGTTGGCGGTACGATCGAGGCGAAACTCAACACGCCCTGCTTTGGCTTCCTCAATTGCGACAGCCATATTATCAGCCTGGACAACGGTGCCTGCTTTGGGGTTGGGCATCAAGCCGCGCGGGCCCAAAACCCGACCGAGTTTGCCGACCGTCCCCATCATGTCTGGGGTAGCGATGGCAACGTCAAATTCTGTCCAACCGTTCTGGATTTTGGTTACCATTTCTTCAGAATCGACAATAAAGTCCGCACCGGCTGCACGGGCAGCGTCTGCGCCTTCACCCTGGGCAAATACCAGCACGACCACCGGCTTGCCAAGGCCATTTGGCAGTACGACCACATCACGAATTTGTTGATCCGCCTGGCGTGGATCGAGGCCTGTGCGCACATGCACTTCAACGGTCTCATCAAAATTGGCATAACTGACGGATTTCAGTACTTTAATGGCTTCAACGGGATCATAGACCTGATCTCGATCGATTTTCTTTATTGCTTCAAAATATTTCTTACCATGCCTTGCCATAATTACTCCTTTGTGGTTCAAACGGGCGCATTACCCTCCCACATTAAATGATTAATCTTTGATCACAATACCCATGTTTCTGGCTGTGCCTTCAATTTGCAGAATTGCACCTTCAATGTCGATAGCGTTCATATCATTGAATTTTTGTTCGGCGATTTCACGCACCTGAGAACGGGTGACTGTTCCAACATTTTCTCGATTAGGCACACTGGAACCTTTCTCAATTCCGGCTGCTTTGCGCAGTAAAATTGCCGTTGGTGGCGATTTTAGTTTAAAACGGAATGAGCCATCAAAAAAGATCGTAATCTCCGCCGGGATGATATCTCCGGCGCGCGAAGCCGTACGGCTGTTATAGTCTTTGCAGAAGGCCATGATATTCGCGCCGTGCTGCGCCAGAGCTGGGCCAATCGGCGGCGCCGGGTTAGCCTTTCCAGCCTCAATTTGCAGGGTAACAATTGCTTTTACTTTCTTTGCCACGTAAATACTCCTTTGTGGTTCAAACGGGCTAAAACCCTCCCACAACTAACTGATTTAAACGATTATATTTTTTCGACTTGTAAAAAGCCCAATTCAACAGGCGTTGAGCGCCCGAAGAAATTAACCAACACACGCACCTTTGAACGTTCCATATCAATCTCATCCACCACACCAGGAAAATCATTGAACGGACCATCAATAATGCGGACTTTCTCGCCGGGTTTAAAGGTGACCTTAATCGTGGGGGCATCGGATTCCATGCGTCGAAGGATTTGTGAGACCTCTTCAGGGCGCAGGGGGGTTGGGTCGTTGCCCATACCAACAAAGCCCGTTACACCTGGAGTGTTGCGAACAACGTACCAGCTTTCTTCACTCAACAGCATGTTGACCAACACATAACCAGGAAAAACATACCGTTCGATGTACCGGCGTTTACCATCTCGAACTTCGATCTCTTCCTGAGTAGGGATGACCACATCAAAGATCTGATCTTTCATGTTCATTGATTCGATCCGTTGTTCGAGGTTGTGGCGCACTTTATTCTCATAACCTGAATAGCAGTGGATCACATACCAAGCTCGGTCGTCGCCAGGATCATCGAGTTTTTCATCGGATGACTGTTCTGACGGCGAAGATTCCAAATCCTCGGTTTCTGAAACGTCTAATTCGTCGTTGAAGGAATCAGCAGCAGGATCTTCAGCCGGAACAGGAATATCACCCGTTTCTTCGGATTCAGAAACAGTCGTAGTTTGTTCCTCTTCTGGAACTTGTTCGTCTGGTTTATCGTTTGCAGCCATAATTACCTTGTCCGACTCTTTTTGTTAAAACCCTTCAAAAACGATTAAAGGGTAACCAGGAAGGAGATCAATCTTGAAAACAGGAAATCCAACACACCCAGAATGGTCGCCAAAATTACCATAACAATCATGACGAGTTTGGTTAGTTTCCAGGCTTCGGGGGGCGTCGGCCAGGTGACCTTGCGAAGCTCGCCTACGGTTTCACGCCAAAAGCGTTGGATTTTCTGAATAATTGACAACTTCTTTTTCTTTTTTTGTGACACCGGTCACTCCTTGTCTGGGCGTAAAACGCCGTCCATGACAGACGGCGTTGAAAAAACCAGGCAGGCCAGGCAGGACTTGAACCCGCAACCCCCGCTTTTGGAGAGCGGTGCTCTGCCAAATTGAGCTACTGGCCTGTGTGCATTTCTGAGCTGGTCAACATATTTTGTAAAAACTGCAAGCTCAGCATGCTCATTTAATCTCTCGATGCAGGGTGTGTTCCCTGCAGCGAGAGCAATACTTTTTCAACTCCATCCGGGCTGGATCGTTTCGACGGTTCTTTTCCGTCGTGTAATTGCGTTCTTTGCAATTCGTGCATTCCAGTGTAATGACCGGACGGATGCCTTTTTTCTTCGCCATATTGATTCTACTATAGTTGTCCTGGATAACAGGACAACCATGCCATCCTTCCAATAAAAATTATTTAGGCAATAATTTTGGTGATCCTGCCTGCGCCGACGGTCAGGCCGCCTTCGCGAATGGCGAATTGCGAACCCTGTTCCAGGGCTACTGGTACGATCAGTTCAATGGTCAGGTTCACATGATCACCCGGCAAGACCATCTCCACACCTTCAGGCAGCGTCACCGAACCGGTTACATCCATGGTACGGATGTAAAACTGCGGGCGGTAACCGCTGAAGAAGGCGCTGTGTCGCCCGCCCTCATCTTTGGAGAGGATATAGACTTCACTTTCGAACTTGGTGTGCGGAGTGATACTGCCAGGTTTGGCAATCACCATGCCTCTTTCCACTTCGTCACGGGCAATGCCGCGCAGCAACAAACCAACATTGTCACCGGCCATGCCTTCATCGAGCAGTTTGTGGAACATTTCCACACCCGTCACAGTAGAGGTCATTTTCTTTTCCTGCAGACCGACGATATCGACCGGGTCGCTTGTGTGAATGATGCCGCGTTCAATACGCCCGGTTACAACGGTGCCGCGACCTTTGATCGAGAACACGTCTTCAACTGGCATCATGAAGGGTTTGTCAACTTCACGCGTTGGCTCGGGGATGTATTCATCGACAGCCTTCATCAGCTCGTGGATGCATTGGTACTCATCAGCGTTCGGGTCTGTTGATGTGCTTTCCAACGCCTTCAGTGCACTTCCGTGGATGATCGGAATTTCATCTCCGGGGAATTCGTAGCCTGTCAGCATTTCGCGCAGCTCAAGCTCGACCAACTCCAGCAATTCAGGGTCGTCCATCATGTCGACTTTGTTCAGGAAGACCACGATGCTCGGCACTTCCACCTGGCGCGCCAGCAGCACGTGTTCCCTGGTTTGATCCATGGGGCCATCAGGTGCGGCCACAACCAGAATGGCGCCATCGACCTGTGCTGCACCCGTGATCATATTCTTGATATAGTCCCTGTGCCCGGGCATATCCACGTGGGCATAGTGGCGGTTTTCCGTCTCGTATTCCACGTGAGAAATATTGATGGTGATGCCTCGCTCTTTTTCTTCAGGCGCATTATCAATCGTTGCGAAGCCGCGAGCTTTCGAGAAGCCTTGCAACCCCTGAACCTTGGTGATCGCCGCTGTCAAAGTCGTCTTTCCATGGTCGATGTGTCCCATGGTGCCCACGTTGAGGTGCGGTTTTGAGCGATCAAATTTTTGTTTACCCATAACTTCCTTTCTCCTTAACTAAAAAGATTCTTTACCATAATTTCAATAATGTTAATTTCGGCAGAAAGCCCTCAATGGGATTTGAACCCATGACCTCATTCTTACCAAGAATGCGCTCTGCCAACTGAGCTATGAGGGCAGCCGATCCGACTGGCAACCCGCGCTGCCAGACATGGACGGTGTTGGATTCGAACCAACGAAGGCCTGTGCCAACTGATTTACAGTCAGTCCCCTTTGTCCACTTGGGTAACCGTCCAAGATCAAACGGGCTAATTACCCGCTCGGGATCGGGATGATTTTTTAAAATACATCCCGATCACAAGCGTATAATCTGAGCCGATGATGGGAATCGAACCCATAACCTATCACTTACAAGGCGATTGCTCTACCATTGAGCTACATCGGCAAACCCTACTTTTTAAAGAACGACGCGTCAAATGACTGCACGATTATACCAAAGCATGAACCTAATGGCAAGATATTTTCAGCCTATATTGCCATAAAGTGCGATTCATGAGTTTATCCGATTTGGGGTGAAAGGTCAAGATGACGCGTGAGTTGGTTTACGTTCGAGTGGTGATGGCTGAATTTCACGGTATAATCGCAGCTGAAACAAAAAAAATGACCTTTAAGGTGGTCTGAATTGTTTGTAAGATGCGAATATCTTAAGGTATTCGATAATTTATCGCAGGAGTGAAACGATGGCGTTGATGAAAAAGCTGAAAACAGCTCAAACAATTCTCAAAACGAAGAGTATTAGAGGATTCATAACGACCCTCAGGTTAAAATTGGACCGCTCCTTTCGCCCTGATGAAACAAAAATTGTTTACGATTTAATTAAAAATAGCTCACATTCCGGGTTGATGATCGATGTCGGCGCGCATCATGGCTCGAGCCTGGCGCCATTTGCAGAACTGGGTTGGCAGGTGATTGCCTTTGAACCAGACTCCAACAACCGTGTAGTGCTGGAAGACTCATTTTCTACATGGAATAATGTCATTATTGATCCTCGAGCCTGCTCGGACCAGGCACAACCGGAAGTAACCCTGTTCGTTAGTTCTGAGTCAAGCGGTGTCAGCGGGCTTTCGGCATTCCTTGAGAGCCATCATGCTTCAGAAAAGGTCAGCGTGACCACTTTGACCGATGCCCTGAATGAGTATGGCTTTTCAGCAAAACCGGTAGATTTTTTGAAAATTGACACCGAAGGGTTTGACCTGATGGTCTTGAAAGGTTTTCCATGGGCACAATCTCCCCACCCCGAGATCATTGTGTGTGAGTTTGAGGATGCAAAAACACTCCCCCTGGGTTACAGCTTTCACCAACTGGCTGGCTTCCTGGTTAACAAGGCATACCGGTTGATCATCTCCGAGTGGTACCCGGTGACGTCATACGGCGGTCTGCACCGCTGGCGGCGTTTTTCCACTTACCCCAGCGAGCTGGTTGATTCCCAGGGCTGGGGAAATATCATTGCGACGAAAGACAAGGAAATTTATCATCAACTTTGCCAGTTATGCAAGCTTGACAGACCTCAAACGGTATAAAACCGATGTGAGCGGATGGCTATCAACTTTCCGTCAGAGGGCGATGTTTGCACAATGATCAGCATCGCGAGGAGCTGATGGGGTTTTTAAACAAAGTTATTGGGCGCAAAATCCAACTGACAGACCTCAATATCGGCCAGGCGCAAGAATTCCGCTGCATGTTCATCCACACGATAGGCCACATGGTAGATCAGGCGAGCGATTCCGGCGTTGATCAGCGCTTTGGTGCAATTAATGCAGGGAAAATGCGTCACATAACACCAGCAACCCTTGGTGGAAACGCCATGTAGGGCGGCCTGGATGATGGCATTGGTCTCTGCATGAATGGTGCGGACACAGTGTCCCTCCACCAGCAGGTGCCCCACTTCGTCACAATGGGCTTGCCCGGCAGGCGACCCGTTAAACCCGGTGGTCAGGATGCGTTTATCACGAACCAGCACGCAGCCCACAAAGGCGCGGTCACAGGTGCTGCGCTCGGATACTGAATAAGCAATTTTAATGAAATAAGAATCCCAATCTGGACGCATGCTGCAGTATCTCCTTTGGTCACAATCATAGCATAATTTTGATAGAATCTCTGCTTTGTGCGGCTTATCCAGCAAAATTCATCAGGAATTTTTTGCGATTGGTGTTGGGAATGGTTTTTATCTCTGTCTGCAACGCGGTCGGACATCGGTGATGGTTTATAATCTGATTAACAGGGTGATGCCGAACGCGCGGTCACCCCATATCTGGTTTCGCATAGGGATTCTAATGGCGGCGGGACTGAATATCAACAGAAGAGGAATGTCTGAATCAAAGGACAATTGACTGATCGCATACAGGCAGGAGGAAAAATGTCCCAAAAATTGATTGTAAAGAAGCTGAGTAAAAAGTACGGTTCATTCACGGCTCTGGAAAGCACAGACCTCATTTTAAATGCCGGCGAAATCGCCACCTTATCCGGGAAAAATGGCTCGGGGAAGACCACCTTGCTTACGTGTATTGCCAGCCTGGTGCGACCGACCAGCGGCGCTGTGCAAATCGAGGGGTTTGACTTTTACCGGGATGAGGTTGAATTTCGGCGGAGGCTGGCATTTGTTCCTGATACACCCCGGTTTTATATCGAGTTAACCGCCTGGGAACACCTGCGCTTCATCGCCATGGCCAATAAAATCCTGGACGGTTTCAGTGAACGCGCTGAGAGCTTGCTCGAAAACCTGGGGCTGTGGCGCGTGCGTCATGATTATCCTCACCATTATTCGCGAGGGATGCAGCTCAAACTGGGGTTGGCGCTGGCGTTGATCCGCCCCTTTGAGGTGCTTCTGCTGGATGAGCCCACATCTGCACTGGACCGGCAAAGCCAGGAGGTTTTACTGGAAAAGCTGCAAGAACTTAAAAGAGAAGGCGTCAGCATCCTGATGTCCTCACACGACCCTCATTTGATACAGGATTCAGGCGATCGCCATTTTGAAATATCTCAGGGGATGCTCGGTGAGGTTTAAGATGGGCGCTGTTGGCTGGCTTCGATTTCGGCAAGAAAAGCAGGAACTGAACCACTGGTTGTCCTATGCTTTTGTTCCCCAGGAGCGCTCCTGGGAAAACACGCTTTACCTGATCTACCTGGCGATTTTCTTCAGTGTCTGGTGGTTTGTTGTCCTGGTGTTTTTTGCGGGTGGGGGCGCGACCATTTTGACGGGAATAAACCCTGAAAAGCCTCACCTGGTAGCAATTATTTTCGAATTGTGCGCCTTTTTAATCTGGTTTGTGTTTGCGGGTTACCGCGGGCTGAGACGCAGCCCGGTGGTGTTCTCAGAAGAAGATGCCTATCTCGTCTGCCAGATGCCCCTCAATCCCCGCAAGGTCTGCTTGCGCTGGATGCTGATTCCCTGGCTGAAAAGCTTGCTCCCCTTTGCAGTTTTTGCAATCACCCTGGGCTTTTCATTGGCTGAAATCACCCTGGTTAATGGGGAGATCACAATCACCCGGCTAATGGCGTATGCCAGTCAGGGGTTGCAGGCATTACTGGTTTGCATCCCATTTCATTTAATTCTGTTTACATTGGTCTGGGTTATCGGTGTTTTGCGAATGAACGCCAGGCGAATGAAGCGCAGGCCGACTGTGGCGGTCCTCGTTTTTGGGTTGCTGTGCCTGTTCTTGCTCTCTCAGATCGGGAACACATTGGGATTGACGCCAGGAATTTTGGGAAGCTGGTACTACCCGGCTGTTGATTTCTTTCTGGCAGGGTTTGGATACAGGTCACTGGGCGTGGCTTCGATGATTGGGTGGTGCCTTGCGGCTATTTGCATCACTTTGTTGTGGATTATTTCAGATCAGTTCAGTCCCAGTTGGGCGGCACAGGAGACCAAAGAAATAGACAGGCTGAAATCTCTGGAACGGTATGGTTTCTCTTTCCAGGCGCGAGAACTGCGGATCAAACGGCGGCTGAGGTTGAGGGACAATCCAGCCTGGACTCCAGGATGGGAAGGCCCAGCCGCGCTGATCTGGAAAGATCTGCTTCAATACTGGCGTGGCTTTAGCGGGGGAGATTTTTTTGATCTGTTGTTCTTTATCAGCAGCATGATGGGTTTCATTTATCTTCCTACACTCAGCAGCCGGTTCTTCGTGATCGTGTTTTGGGCTATGCAAACTGCAAAACTGACCACGACCCGACTGCAAAACGATCTTTCGCGCTGGGTGATCTTCAAACAACTGCCCATGCCACGCTATCAATGGATCCTGGCGGAACTTTCGGTTGGCAGCCTGCTGGTTGGTGCTGTCAGCCTGATCGGGATGGCCCTGGGCTCAATTCTGGCGGGGCGGTTCCTGCCGGTGGAGGTTATGTTACTGCCGGGGATGATTGTCAGTGTTGCAGGGATGGCAAGTTTTGATCTGATCAGAAAAGCCCGTACAGACCTGATGCTGCGCGGCTCATCCCCGACGGTGAGCGAGCTATCGACGGTAGGCGGCGCGCTGTGTGCAGGGATCCCGGTCATCCTGGAAACTCTGATCAAAGGTTGGCCGGGTAAGCTCATCGCAATACTTGCGAGCATGCTAATTGCTGTTTTGATGTTGAATTTTGCTGTCGATGCTTTAAGGACTGTTGACCAGCCATGAAGATCGAGTGGACGTTGATGGGTTTCATAGTTTCCCCTTGATTTTATCGATAGCTGACTGTATAATGCTAACACTTTCGGGTGGTTAGCTCAGTTGGTTAGAGCGTCGCGTTGACATCGCGAAGGTCGTAGGTTCGAGTCCTATATCACCCATCAAGCACCTGAACCCAACAGGTGCTTTTTTGTTTTCTAAAAGAATGCTGAATTTTTATGCTGAAATGTCAAGCGGCTGGCAGTGGCTGCAGATGGTGATGCTGCCACCCAGGAAGGAATCTTTTTGAATGGGTGTGCCGCAATTGGGACAGGGCAGACCTCGATTAGCCGCACACATCACCACCGGGTACCCGCCGGGTTGACCGAACAGGTCCTTTTCTGTACTGCGTCCGCCCAGCCGGGTCGTTGTGGTACCAGGCGAATTTGTGTGGAGAAGAAGCCGCTAAGACCGATGTGACCCTTTTCCCGATGAGGGTTTCGTTAATATGCCTGGCGATTGTTTGTGATTCAGGGAGTTCGATGATTGTGTTTTTTCTTTTGACGAAAGGTCAGAGGTGGGTGTAAATGTGTGAGCGAAAAGGGTAAATTTGGTGAAAAGCTGGACGCTATGAGCATGATAACATTTTTAATTTCTCATTGCAACAGATTTATCCTTAGAAAGAATGCCTCTTTGATTGCGATGGTCTCCATGCTGGAGCAACAACCGCAAAACAGCAGCTGACAGATGACGGCTAATAGGTGGTAGGCTGCTCCTAATTGTTGTTGCTTCCTGATTCCTACTCACCACTCACAATTCACCCTCTTATTACTGGTCTTGCTTAAGTGGAATAATTGGAGTATATTGTTATTCAAATACACAGCGTAGACCGGGACGAGTAACCGGCACACTCGCCATCAGAGAGAGAAGATCAGCGGCTGAAAGTCTTCTCGGGCGTGGACCGGCCAAAACCCCCCGTGAGCTTGAACCTGAAATGTCTCCGGGCAGAATAAGGCGAACGGATGGCCCCGTTAGCGGCTCAAAGAGATGTCCGCCGAGCGCAGCTCGTGGGCGAATCTGGGTGGAACCGCGTGAGATTGCTCTCGCCCCAGTGGGCGAGGGTTTTTTTATTTAAGTATGGTTTGACAACCCTGAGTGAACTCAGCTCAGGTGGTAGATGATCTTCTGGAGGAGGATTAAGATGGTTGAAAAATATGAAGAATCCAGGCTTTATCGGCTACGGCACTCCGCCGCGCATGTGATGGCGCAGGCGGTGTTGGAGAAGTTTCCGGAAGGCAAGGTCGCAATTGGGCCACCCGTGGAGGACGGCTTTTACTACGACTTTGATCTTCCGCGCCCGTTGACCCCGGAAGACCTGGAAGAGATCGAAGCCCGCATGCGGGAAATCATCAAAGCCAACGAACCCTTCATCTACGAGGAAGTCTCAGCAGACCAGGCCCGCGAAATCTTTGAAGATCAGCCCTATAAACTGGAATTGATCGACGGGCTTGAAGAAGGCGGCGTGGATGAGCATGGCAACCCGGTTGATGAAAAACCGGTGATCAGCATTTACAAGAGCGATACCTTTGTGGATCTATGCCGCGGACCGCACCTTGAGCACACGGGTCAGATCAACCCCAAAGCGATCAAATTGATGAGTGTGGCCGGCGCGTACTGGCGCGGCGATGAGCATAACCCCATGCTGCAGCGTATTTATGGAACGGCGTGGCTCTCGCCCCAGGACCTCAAGCAATATCTGCAATTTTTAGAGGATGCCAAAAAACGCGATCACCGCAAGTTGGGCCGGGAATTAGACCTGTACAGCATCAGTGATGCGGTTGGTTCGGGTTTGGTGTTGTGGCATCCCAAGGGCGCCATGATCCGTTACCTGTCAGAACGCTTCTGGGAGGATGAGCACCTGCAAAACGGGTATGATCTGGTCTACACGCCGCATATCGGGAAAGCCGACCTGTGGAAGACGAGCGGACACCTGGATTTCTATGCGGAGAACATGTACTCGCCGATTGAGATTGAAAATCAGCAATATTTCCTCAAACCGATGAACTGCCCTTTCCATATCGAGATCTATAAATCCGATATCCGTTCTTATCGCGACCTGCCCTTGCGTTATGCTGAAATGGGCACGGTCTACCGCTACGAGCGCAGTGGCGTGTTGCATGGGTTGATGCGGGTACGCGGTTTCACACAGGATGACGCCCACCACTTTTGCACGCCGGGGCAGATGCCAGAGGAGATCGACTTCGTGCTCTCCTTCAGTCTGAACTTTCTGCGCTCTTTCGGATTCAACGAAATCAGTGCCTACCTGAGCACGCGACCGGAGAAGGCTGTTGGCGACCCCAAACGCTGGCAGGCTGCCGAAGCAGCCCTGGAAGCCTCACTGAAGCGGGCAGAACTGCCCTATGAGGTTGATCAGGGCGGAGGTGCGTTTTACGGTCCGAAGATCGATTTGAAGATCAAGGATGCGCTGGGGCGTGAATGGCAGCTCTCGACGATCCAGTTTGACTTCAATAACCCGGAGCGCTTTGATATGTCCTACATTGAAGAAGACGGGCAACCTCATCAGCCGTACATGGTGCACCGGGCATTGCTGGGCAGCATGGAGCGCTTCTTCGGCATTTTGATCGAGCATTATGCCGGCGCTTTCCCGCTTTGGCTGGCGCCGGTGCAGGCGGTGATCATTCCCATTGCTGATCGCCACGTCGACTTTGCCCGCGCAGTCATGGCGGACCTTAAAGCGGCTGGCTTGCGTGTAAAATTGGATCAGCGCAGCGATCGCATGAACGCTAAAATCAGGGATGCCGAAAAACAAAAAGTGCCCTTCATGCTGGTGGTCGGTGACCGCGAAATGGAAAACAGCCAGGTGGATGTCCGCCGTCGCAGCGGCGAGCGGCTGGGCGCTCTGCCCGTGGCGGATTTTAAGGCTTTAGCCCTTAAGGATGTGGCTGAGAAGCTCGTCGGGTGAAATGGGTTCGACGAGAAATTAATCAGGTCAATTTTTCTGGTAGGGGCGATGCCAACCAGCGTCGCCCCTATTTGCCGCGCGACACATGATCCCCCAATTCCTACTACCCAATTCCTACTGCCTGATTCCTGTTTTCCTACCTACCATTAACCATTATCGTCCCCAAGCGAAGGCGCTCAATACCCTTACAGGGCACAGGGAGTGCTACGCGAAGCGGGATCACTATTCACTATTCACTCTTCCCTTGACATCGACCCTAAAGTTGTGGATAATAAACAAGAGACGAATAACAAACAGCAACGACAGAGGAAAGTAGGCTGGCAGAGGCTGACAGGGCGGTGCGGGCTGAGACTGAGACCCACACCCTGCTGAACCCAATTGAAGTTCACTCTCGAGCTGCCCGGGTGAAGGCAATTTTTTGCTGGTAGTCTGGGCCGGTGACCCTACCGTTAACCGGGGATGCCAATGGCATCGGGTGCCATTGGTGGTGAGCGGGCTTTGCAGCGACCCTGCAATGCCAAAAAAGGTGGTACCGCGGTCAATCCGTCCTTTTGGACGGGCTTTTTATTTAACAGGTTTGCTCTCCTGCCAAAACTGGCGGGATTAAGGAGGAAGGATTGATGACATCGAAACAGACAGAATTAGAAAAACTGGCGCAGATCCAGTCTGTTGCGCTGGGTGCCCTATCAGGGGTGGTTGACCTGGATGCCCTGGAAGCCTGGCGGGTGACCCACCTGGGGCGTAGTTCTGCGGTGATGGCTGTGTTCAGCAGCATGGGAAGCATGGATAAGGAACTGCGTCCGCTGATGGGCAAGGCGGCTAACGAGGTGCGCCAGGCGCTGGAGGCAGGCCTGGAGGAGAAGCGCGAGATGCTGGAGGCGGTTGCCCTCAAACAATCACTGGAGGTTGAGAAACTGGATATCACCCTGCCAGGCCGCCCGGTGACCCGCGGTCGGCTCCATCCCCTGACCCAGGTGCTGCGGCAAATCACGCAGATTTTTGGTGATATGGGCTTCCAGGTGTATCCCTCACCCGAGGTGGAGACGGATGATTTCAACTTCACTTACCTGAACATGCCGCCCTACCATCCCGCCAGGGACATGTGGGACACGTTCTACACCACGAAGGACGGCGTTTTACTGCGCACGCATACCTCTCCCGGGCAAATCCGTGTGATGCGGGCGCGGGCGCCAGAGCCCATTCGGGTCATCTTGCCCGGTGCGACGATGCGCTACGAGCAGCTCTCGGCGCGCAGCGAGATTGAGTTTGTCCAGGTTGAGGTGCTGGTGGTGGGCAAGCAGGTCAGCTTCGCGGAGATGAAGGGCACCCTGGACGATTTTGCCCGCCGCCTGTTTGGCGAGGATGCGCGCACGCGCCTGCGACCGTCGCACTTTCCCTTCACCGAACCCAGTGCAGAGTTAGACGTGGGCTGCTTTGTGTGCAATGGTGAGGGCTGCCCGGTGTGTAAAGAGACCGGTTGGCTGGAGATCCTCGGGTGTGGGATGGTGCACCCGCTGGTGCTGGAATATGGCGGGTACGACCCGACAGTCTATTCCGGGTTTGCCGCCGGCATGGGCGTCGACCGCAGCACCCTGATGCGCTACCGTATCGACGACATCCGCCATTTCCGCAATAATGACGTGCGATTTTTGAAGCAGTTTTGAGAGAGTAATTAGGAATTAGGAATTAGGAATTGGGAATCAGGAATCAGGAATGAAGAATGAGGAATGAGGAATGAGGTATTAGGATTTAGGTTATGATGAGAGGAAATTATGGGTGAGGAAGAACAGGGCTTGGAAAGTTTGCTTGTCTGGAAAAAAACCGTTGATTATGCTGTGGATGTTTGCCAAAATGTAATCCCCTTATTCCCGGACGAAGAAAAATGGGCTTTGGCGTCTCAACTTCAGAGATCTGTCCAAAGTATCCCGGCAAACATCGCTGAGGGATATGGACGTTATAATTTCCAGGAAACAATCCATTTTTGTTACATCGCTCGGGGCTCTATGGCTGAAGTGAAAACCCACTTGATCCTTGCCCATCGCTTGGGTTATATCAACGATTCAACCTATATTAAATATCTTAGAGAATTATCCGAATTGGGAAAGATGATCAATGGCTATGTTACGCATCTCCGCAAACAAAAAACCATCCATGGCATTAAGGAAACAATCGATGGTGATGATACCTATGATATTTGAGATATTATCCTGATTCCTGTTTCCTAATACCTGATTCCCACTGCTTGATGCCCAATTGTCAACATTATCAATGATAAAGAAATAACAAACACGAAACGAGTGAAGCCCCATGAAATTACCCTTATCCTGGTTAGCAGAATATGTAGAACTTGACGAACTTGATCTTGAAACCCTGGCGAAGACGATGACAATGGTCGGGTTAGAGGTCGAAGAGATTCGACGGGTGGGTTTGCCGATGCCGCCCGGCGAAAAGCACGAATTTAAGTACACCGGGCTGAGCTGGCCTGAGGACAAATTTGTGGTGGCGCAGATCGATGAGGTCATGCCGCATCCCAACGCTGACCGCCTGGTGCTGTGCCGGGTGAACGACGGCAGTGAGGAATTCACCGTGCTGACCGGTGCGCCAAACCTGTTTGAATACAAGGGCGCGGGTCCGCTTGCGCAGCCCTTAAAGGTCGCCTATGCCCGGGAGGGCGCGATTCTTTATGATGGGCACCAACCTGGACGAAAGTTGATGACCCTGAAGAAAATGAAAATCCGCGGCGTCGAATCCTCGTCGATGATCTGCTCTGAAAAGGAGCTGGGAATTTCGGATGAACATGAAGGTGTGATCATCCTGGATGAAGATGCGCCGACCGGTATGCCCCTGGTGGACTACATGGGCGATGCGGTCATTGATGTGGATATCCTGCCGAACATGATGCGCGATGCC
>Ga0172382_10001317_pt1 | contig 44759 bp, 72 predicted proteins | sample Leawel138RmetaG_FD_122245 | JGI IMG/M metagenome (GOLD analysis project Ga0172382, IMG submission 122245) | Leachate microbial communities from a municipal landfill in Southern Ontario, Canada - Leachate well 138R metaG | ecosystem: Engineered > Solid waste > Landfill > Unclassified | place...
CTGGTAGGATATGGGACAAAGAACACAAAAAGTCAAAGGTTAAAAATGAAAATAATAGGCGTTGTAGGAAGCAGAAGGCGTGATAGGGAATCAGACTTTCAGTTGGTGCGCCAAGAAATAGAGAAGCAATATGAAAAGGGCGACAAACTTTGCTCTGGCGGTTGCCCTAAAGGAGCAGACAAGTTTGCAGAGGATTGCGCCACTTGCCTTGACATTCCTATTATAATACATCGAGCAGACTGGGACAAACACGGTAAGGCGGCTGGGTTTATACGCAACACGGATATAGCCAAAGATTCAAATATGTTAATTGCAGTAGTAGCGCCGGATAGAACAGGTGGTACAGAGGATACGATAAAGAAATTCAAGAAGTTCCATCCAGACGGCGAGTTAATACTTTTATAGGAGAACACATGGATAAGAAAGAATATGAGGCAGATTTGCATCGTAGGCAGGAACAGCACTTAAGGGACGTTTACCGTAATATGGGTGTAGGCGATGAGGGTTGGATTCCTTGCATGCACGATCAGTGTCCAGAATGCCTCGGTACTGGAGTCAAGCACGACGGCACTCCGTGTGTTCACAGCATCAGTTGTCCTTGTCCTAGGTGTTCGCCGAGGTGCGATGCTAGGTCTTAAATACACTTGACAGATTTGTAGTTAATGTGGTATAATGTATAATGGAGGTTGAGGTGTCAAAAATACCAGTTTATAAAGCTAAGTTGCGTGGGAAGCTAGAGATTGACGGGGAGCTTGCGTTTATTGGTAGTACGGAAATTAAGACCATTCTGCCAGATCATTTTGATAATTGCATTTTTGAGGTTGAAGTTAAGGTCTTTGAGGAAAAAGACGACAAATCATCATAGTAAGAACGATGAGAGGACAATACATGGCAAAACCAATTTGGCACTATGCGATAGTACAAAGCACATTCGGAGATTATTGGATAGGAAAGACGAAGTTGCCTCTAGTAGAGGACGTTGTATTTGATAACATCCAAGATGCTATTGACGTAGCAAAGGAACTGTTTGAGTCAGATCACCCTGAATTTGATCCTAGCTTGTTTGAAGACGGAGAAGAGGGCAACGACGGAGAGCTTGAAATGAACTACAGGGATATCATAGAGACGTCAGAAGGTTCTGTTGAAACGATTAGCAAGAAACTAGAAAAGCGCATTGTTAAGTCTTACTAATTGATAAGAGAGGGTAACACGAATGTGTCAAAAATGCCTTAGGCGGTTTAAAAGACAGGGCTTAGGTAGGCTAACTTATGGGCAAGTTAAGTTTTATGCCCATCTAATGGTGAAGGGGTTTTCCATTCCGCTTTTTGCAGATAGAAGGGATAATTTTGCAATAGAAGCCCACATTTATAAAATGGAGTTAGCAAAGAGTAATAAGCGGAGAACATAAATATATGAAAATAACTGATAAGCAATGGAGAGCTGCATTAGAGCGTGGAAGAAAGAAAAGATGTATTCACGAACTTGATGTGTTAGGCAAAGTATGCGGAAGGATAAGTGCTGGACAAGGGGAATTGAGGTGTGATTATTATGATAGCGACCGAAGGAAGTGTCCTGATTTTAAGTTAGATACCAGATAACAACCAAGAGGAAGGTGGAGGTAGAATGGCAGATAAAGTTAATGCGTTACCGCCCAAAGAAATTTACGATGTCTTGCACGAGTTTGAAGAAAGAGGAGGCACGTTGCCAGAATCTGTTGATAAGTGGTGGTTTGAGGAAACTAACACAAACGAGATTAAAAGGCAGAAACTTAACATAAGGAGGTAGGTGATACATGCGTATAAAGCAAAAAGGTTTAGTTTCCAAACCAGATGCAATAAGGCGAAAGGTGGAACGCATAATAGATTTGTATTACAAGTTTAGCTATACCCCGGTTGATCGTTGTGTTTATAAAAAGATGAGGGAGTACCTAGTATCTGACTTGATGGAAAAAGTAATTGAACCTATATTGTTTTACAATAGAGTTATAGATGATGCCGACCAAGTTAAGACGTGGCCTAAGTGGAAGCAGGACACAATAATTAGCGCAGACGCGGCTCTGACTGGGCGGTTTGTTAAGCGCGGTAGCAACAAAAGACGAGGAGGACAACGCGATGATTAACACAGGCGATTGGATATTTATTTCTGCGGTACTTGTGTGTTGTGCCTGGAGGAAGATTCATTGGGCATGGTTTTGGATGTTGTTTGTCCTTTATGCCTTTGTCGGGTGTTGATAAACAACAGTAGAGTAGCACCGCTACCCACAGAGAGGAGAAGTGAGATGAAGTTAAGTCCGATAGGAGATGAACCCAATTTAAGTATTTGTTTATCTATCGGACACGATTGGCAACAATTATTTGTAAGTGATAGGGAGTTTAGATTTTGTAATCGCTGTAATCGAGGAGAAAGAAAAGAATACTTTGGAGAAGACACTATATGGGTGGTAAATGAAATTAGGCCCTCAGTTGTTTAAGCCCCCCTCCCCCAAAAAAAAGGAGAGTGAGATGACACCCACCAAGTTCGACAGGAAAGAGATTGAGGAAGCGGTGAGGGTATTAAGCAATGATAAAGTAGCGTATGCGAATTTAGATAGAGCGTTGGCACACAAAACCCTTTTGGAGTTTGCTTCTGCCTACCTCGACAACTCCCTCTCAGAGCGACCGATGATGACGGAGGAAACGCTTGAAGGTGCAATAAAACTTATAGTGTCAATATATTCCAAAGATAAGAATATGAATAAAGCACTTGTTTCTCATTTGAGCATTGCTTTATTGGGTCATATTCCCGCCCCTGAAAAGGTATATTGCCCTGAACCTGAAAAAATATGCCTTCAATGTAATGGTAAAAGGGTTGTGAGTTTTTTAACGGGAATATATGGGTTGATGGTAAGTGTCCTAAATGCGACGGCACAGGTCAAGCCCCACCCCAGAGCGATGCGGGGGCGGAGGTAACGGGCAATAAAGAATTATGGGATTTAATTGTAAATTATTTTCCTGCGTTTGAGGGCGAAATAGGGGGACAAAATAAGCGAGCATTATTTGAACAGGTAGCGAAACTTATGTCAGAGAAAGAAGCCGAGATAGGACGATTGAGGCAGGCGTTGGAGAAGATAGAATATGCTTTGGCACAACCATTAGGCCGCATAAGCCATATTACCCTTGAAGATTATGGAGTAAAAAGACAAGAGATATTGGATATCGCAACCGTCGCTTTGAAAAAGGGGGAGTGAGATGAGCGATATTAAACTGATACTTGGTGACTGCCTTGTTGAGATGAAGAAGATACCAGACAAGTCAATAGACCTTGTGCTGACAAGTCCACCATATAATCTTGGCAGTAATCACCACACAGGGGCGTATAGGCATCAGCCCTATCACGATGATATGCCTGAGCCTATGTATAAGCAACAGCAAATTAGAGTTTTGTCAGAGATATATCGAGTAGTTAAAGATGCGGGCAGTTTACTTTATAACCATAAAAATAGGATAAAAGACGGAAGGCAATTATCTCCGTATGAGTGGTTATTAGAAACTGAATGGGTTATTAAACAAGAGTTGGTGTGGTTCAATGGGTCGCAAAATTTTGACAAGATAAGATTTTATCCGATGACCGAAAGAGTTTATTGGCTTGCGAAGTCGCCTGATACTAAACTATTCAACGCTATAAACGCCCACGATTTATTTAAGTGGACAGCTGAAGGGACAGGTAAAGAACACAAAAGGAGTTTTCCGAAGGTAATGGCTACTGATTTAATACAATGCTTTCCTTCTGCGAAAAACATATTAGACCCCTATTGCGGTAGCGGAACAGTGGGTGTCGCCTGTAAAGAACTCGGCAGAAACTTTATCGGCATAGAAATAGATAAAAACTACTTTGAAATCGCCCAAAGAAGAATAAATAATACAACAGAACCGATGTTATAACCCCAAAGGAGAAATAATGGCAGGGAAGAAGAAGGTAATAATAATGGATAAGCACCTCAAGGAACTATACGATGAATTATGCCAAGCAAGAAAGCCGAGGATTGAGTTTTCGGATGACGAGTTAGGTATGGCAAGACAGGCGATATTTGTTAAGGACAAAGCAATCAATTCTATCTGTAATTTTTTGTATAATTTAGGAATACAAGACACCAAATAATATGAACCTGACAGAGGAGGGAAGATGAGAACAAGTTTATTTTTGATAGGATTTGGATTTTTAGAACTATTAGCCAAGCATTGGAATATTGATTTTAAGATAGGAGCCTTTGGGATGATGGGTATAACTGTATTCTTCATTTATTTATGTATTCTTGACTGGATAGCGGTTTACTGGAATTCAAGATTACATAACTGGAAAGAGGATTAAAAAATAACCCCTGCAAAAAGGAGAGTGAAATATGGATACAGGTTCAGGACATATTTGGAATAAAGAAGAAATTGACATGAGAAATGTTAAGGGTGAATTAGTCGAATGGAAAGTTGGTGAAGAAGTAGAAGTAAAAGGGTGCTTATTTTATGTCCAAGAAATAAAAGTTTTTCCTGAAGATTTAATAGTATTAAAGGGTAAGGCAAAAATAGAAGATAATTCGCCCATTAAAAAACTTTATGAGGAAATTCACGAGAAAGAAGAAAGTCATCATAAAATTCTTGATTTTGCTCGGAACATAAAAAGAAAGTAAATCAATGCCCACCCATAAGAGTGCCAGGGAGATAACTGTTGATAAATTAAACAAGGTTTTATGGTGTGCAAATAATAACTGGTGGAACACTCACGGAGATATGGAAGAAGGTTATATGAGATTTCTCGCACAATCAATTCATAACTATTTAATACGTATTGAGCATATCGCACAGAAATTGGAGGGGAAGGGATGAATAAGGTAGACATTCATCAGGAAATTGAAATAGAAGTCATCAGCGGTGTTGAAGGCCCGTGTATCTCTATTGATTGTTTTAGGGTTGCAGGCCCGAAGCCGTGGGGTGGAGGGAAAGTTATTCACAAGTGGACAGCAACGATAGAAGATATTTTGGACGCTATACCAAATTTGAAGGAGGCTCTTAAATAATATGAACCTGACAGAGGAGGGAAGATAGATGGAAACAAAAGTTTTAAAGAGGTTTGAAGTTAGAGTTGAAGAAATTAGCGGTTGTAGCGATAAGCCCACAATAATGGTTTCTTTTTATGCTTCTGACGGAGGATACATTGGTTCAATAGATGATTTTAAGAGATTAGTTTGCGACAGGGAAATAATGCCTGAAAAAGCACAAGATAACCACAATACCTGCTCTATCGGTAAAAGTCTTAAAGACGGGAAATGGTATGGCTGGTCGCACAGGGCGATATTTGGTTTTCAAATCGGTGATGTTGTTAAAGAGGGGGATTGTTGTGCGACTTCGGGCTGGACAGACGAATACCTTAAAGAACATCCCGAGGAAAATAGGGTGTTGCCCGTAGGATTTACTGCCAAAACAGAGGAAGATTGTAAGCGAATGGCAATAGCATTTGCGGAAAGTGTATCATAATATGCCCACCCATAAGAGTGTAAGGGAGATTTTGAATCCCTTAATCAATTTGCCTACTGAATTTGCCCCTGAAAAATACATAGGTAGAACTTGTATGATATGCGGGTTCCCTTTTGATAAAGAAGTAAGAGAAAAAGCAGTAAGTGAAGCCCTCGTCCAGCTCGCTGAATTGGTGCGGGAAGATAAAGGAAACATATCGGCAGTTATAAATGTTCATTTGAGTTTACATAGGTCAGGATACGACCATAATCCAGTTTCAGATGAAATAGCCAAAGCTATAGTTGAGCATATCACACAGAAATTGGAACAGAAATAGACCGATGAGCAGGTGTGGTGTAACGGGAACATACGCACGCGTTAAACAAGACAGCGAGTCGCGAGGTTCGAGCCCTCGCCCCTGCTCCAAAAAGGAGATGAATGAAGAAATACCAGATTATATATGCCGACCCGCCGTGGGACTTCGGGGGAGGTGGAGTTTATCAGGATGGTGGAAGGGACATCCGCAAGACTTCCGATGAATACACTTTAACAAAGACAGATAAACTAATTGATTTGCCTATAAATAAGATAGCCGACGACAATGCTTTGCTTTTTATGTGGACGACTGACCAGCATATCCCAGACGCATTAAAGTTAATGGAAGCATGGGGTTTTAGATATTGCACCGTTGCATTTTATTGGGTTAAGAAATATCACACAGGTTCGACTTGTTTTAATGTTGGCTGTTGGACAATGAAAAGCGTTGAGCAAGTTCTTCTTGGCTTGCGTGGGAAGCCTATGCACCTAAAGAAAACACGAAATATCAAGCAACTCGTTGAGGCTGAAAGAACTGTTCACAGCAGAAAGCCAGAAGAAGTAAGAAGAAGGATTGTTGAATTGGTTGGTGACATCCCAAGAATAGAACTATTCGCCCGCAAAAAGACCGAAGGTTGGGATGTTTGGGGCAACGAGGTTGAGAGTGATATTACATTAGAAAGGTCGGACACCAAATGAGCCAGTCGAGGAAGGAAATAAAATGACACAGGCAAGGAAGATACGTAGGCATCTCGTTAATACAGACTCCCCATTAGAAATAATGTTTAATTTAGGTGGCTGGAAGATAATTCGCACCCAATTAAAGAAAAAGATATACGATAAAATAGTTATTGAAATAGAACTTCCACATACCGACCGCAAGGTCAGAAAGGACAAGGATAATGCGTAACAAATTGCGGGCAATACTTGAGATGGAATTTTGCCCCGAAGGTCGCCCGTGTGATAAAAAGGAATCTTGTACAGATTGTCGCATAACTCAAATAATTGAATATTTAAAGGCAAAGATGCCTGCAAGGGAGAAGGAGTTAGAATTAAACGAGGGTAACGGTTGGGAGATTGGCAACCGTGTAGGCTTCAACCGAGCTATAGATGCTATGGTTGCCCTATTAGAAGCTGAGCGTGTTTCTCTTTTATATTTAGACGTTAATGATGTGTGTCCTAAATGTGGAGGCAATAAGTGGGCAGGAACGCCGGGAACTACCTCTTGGAACCCCTGCTCCGTTTGTCACGGTACTGGCGTTATTCCTTCTCCAATAGTAGCTGGCGACGAACCTAAAGCGGGCGCGGATGATGTTTATTGCGACGTTTGTGGAAAGAACATGACGTACCGCCATCTTGGTACAACGACGGGCGAATTAGCATATAAAGATACAACCCACACAGCAACTGGGATGCAGGTTATTATGAGATGCAACGACAACAGCCTTAAGGAATTTTACCAGAAGCAACTTGGTCCTTACAAGTTAGATAAACAATACAATATATGTTATGAATGTCTGTTAAGGCGTTTAGGCGTTGTGGTAAAAGATCAAATATAGGAGGATAGTATGTATGAAATATTGATGAATGTAATATTATTTGTAATAACAGTGTTGTTTGTTGCAACTACAGCTTTGTGTTTGTTTACAGTAATTACTCTAATAAAGGTGGGAGTTCAGTGGTTCTGGTCGAATCGATCGCCTAACCAACGTGCGTCTATTGTTGCAAATAACATATATTTGGCACCAGGTAGTAGGCTAGATTGAGCATGGCAGATATCTTTAAACCGGTAACCAATAAAGATGTAGAGGAAAGGCGATCTAAAATGCGGTGGTCTATGGACATACGAGTTATAGGGCTTTCTGAAGAAAACGCGAGGAAACTTCAATATGATCAAGGTATTAAAGATTTAATAATGAATAAGTATGGCGGTTTCGTTGATGTAACTGTAATTTTTAACAACGGTCGATATGGAGATTAATATGGAAGTATTGGATATATGTTTGCTTATAGGTTTGATGGTTGTATTTGAACTAGTTGTCCTCTTTGCTAGGGGTAAGTGGTTTTGCAAACATTTAGGTTGGCACGTAGCTGGAGAACCTCCTCATACCAAAGCAACAGATCCGTTGCACTTTCAGACTTATGCCAAGTGCAAATATTGTGGGAAAGAGTGTATGATAGATAGTCAAGGCAATTTGTTTTAAAGGCATGTTCCACGTGGAACATCGTAGTATACATATGTTATATGTATATAGGAGAATGTGATGAAGAAATATTGTCCTAAATGTAATGCAATGGTTAAATCCAGCATCAAACCCGTTAAGGAAACTTACAATGTTTGGGGTAAGGTAAAAGTTACAGTTGCGGCTCGCGTACTTGTTTGTAATGTTTGCAAGTCCCAAATATTTGATGAAAAATTGGATAGCGTTACCCTTAAGAAGGTATACCGAATAGCTAGGGTTAAAGGAAAGTCTTTGATCCCTAAGAATGATTACTATTGCTATAAACGTTTACAACGTACAAAGGACGGAAAATTTAAAGTTATAGGACAGTGTCCCTTCTGGTCTATTAATAAGGATCTTCCAAAGCAAGCCAACGGGTATTGCTCCTATTTAGGTAAGTTAGATGTAGACATACATATGGATAATGTAATTGCAAACCCTAATAACAGATGGCGCGATCAAAAAGGCAAATTTGCCAAAGATCCAGGCACTTGCAGTAGTTTGCTTTGGGATAGATGCAAAGAGTGTGGTATAAACAGATGAAAATAAGCAACGTAGACGTACGTATACCTTGTGCACCGTTTGCTGATAACCCCTTCGGCATGGAAAGCGTTGCGTTGCCCTCCCATGTTGGGGAAGGTAATGTTATTACATTTACGGTATCCTCTGATGTATCGTGGATGGCTGAGCTTATGGGTATTAAGATTACATATACGCAGGAGGGATAATGGTGGATAGTATTTTCAAGCCAGCATCTGATAAAGATATAGTAGAGAGGCGGATTATTTGGGCATCAAAGTTTACGCCAAGGGAGTTGCGTTGCCTCCAAGAAACTACAACAACGTTGTTGTGGATGGGTAAACCGCGTCCTAGAGGATGGCGGTTTGACAGGAGCACGGAGTCTTATTATAGGCACAATTTAGATGCTATAGTGGAGGAAGCGAACTTTTATGGATACGAATACATGCCTATTACTTGGCGTCAGATACGTAAAGTAAGCCATGATATACATATAATCAGGAAATTGGGTAAAAGGGAGTTAGCAAATGAAGCCGGCTAAAGATCATCCGTGGCGCAGGGAATTTAAGTTTTGTCCTCTGTCTAAGGATGAACGGGACTATATCAATGTACGTAGGGATACGGTAGCGGATATTAGAAAAAAGAAACATTATAAATATTTGGGGCATATAAAATTTGGTCGTTAAGAGGTTATATTGGCGATCCTTAATATTTATGATATGTATTGGGTAGTTGCTACCAAACTATTTATCAATATTTAGTCGTTTAAAGAAGATACCAAGAAGGCTAAAGGAAGCCTATTCCAACAAATGTATACCGACAACGGGGACTGTTTTAAAAATGTACCTGACATAGACTTAGTAAAAGCTTACCGCTTTACCCAAGATCCTACCTGTATTTCTGAATTAATTGATCGGTACAAGTACTTTATTTATAAGACGATAGCTAGGTGGAACGATTCCAACCACTACTGCGTAAAGATAACTGAGTCTGACTTAGATGATGCTAACCAGTGTGCCTATTTGGGCGTTATGATGTTTATGACTAGGACAAAGGATCTTGACCGGGTAAAGAACGTATCCATATCTATGCGATCATACATATACACAGCGCTTAATAAGTATTATAGACACAGAAGTTATGAAAGATATGGCGAGGGTAACGATACATCTGCATATGTACCCACACATATGACGGAGCAAAAGGTTAAGGATATAAACGCTGATAGAGATGTGTTATTATATTTTAAATACTTTTATGGATATAACTATTACAAATTGGCTTTAATGTTAACTAAATCCAAAAACAACAATTTTATGCGAGTAAGTGTAAGTAGGTTAATTAGGAAAAAATTAAATAAGTTTAGGAAGCAAAAAGGTTTATTGTAACAATTCTTTCCCAACGTCCCCACCCGCCGCCCTCACCTTCCCTTTTCACGGGAAGAATAAATTGAGAAACGTCTTTTATATGACAGTATCTAGTAGGTTACATATTTTAATAAAATATGATAACTCAAACAGGCAACTCAATTTACTTTTCTTTGAAAAGTAATCCTGACATTCTATATGGAGAGTATATGTTATCTACGCAACAAGAAGCTAGGCGCATTGCAAATAAGAAATTTAGGAGGAAACTTAAATATAATTATATTAGGAATAAACGCCTAGAACTCAAGAATACCTCAGAAGGCAGACAATTAATACAACAAGTTTATGAAGAAAATATTAAGAAGTATGGCACGTTGACTTGTGAGTTATGCTTTAAGCCAATAGCTTTTGGCGATGATACAGTAGATCATAAGAAATCATTGTACGGTCGTGGTGATAATGTTAGAAGCAACTTACACGTGGCTTGTTCTAATTGTAATAGTAAAAAATTAACTAAATCAGTAAAAACATTCTACCATAGATACAGACTGTTATACAAGAAGAAGTTAGCAGTAGATAATTGCCCTGCATGTATATAGGAAATAATACTTATTATGAATAATTTATTAGTAGACGCTTTAAAAGAGGCTGAATTTCCGGACATGTTGGATGTTGTGTACCTTATCCACGTTTCTAGTGAGCCATTACCAAGCGTCTTACTTTCGTTATCTAAGCAAATACAAGACCTTTCCTATGATGAGTTTGTGCAGAGGTATACTTCAGTTGAGGGCTTGGAGCAATGGCGCCAAGACGTCGGTGAGATAGAGGAGATGGAATTTAACGAGGTTAAGCGCAAGCTAGCGGTCGGAGATAGGCTCTGGGATGAGCGCGATAAATACATCTTGGCTACCATCGCTATTAAGGTTTTGGATAGTTTTACTACAGTTGAGGAAATTATTGGAAACCCAGCGTTGACGCATGCGGTGTTCTTTTACCTGTCTAATACGCCAGATCCAGTTGGAGCGGAGTTTGACGGATTTTATAAAATAGTGGTTCCATTTAAGTTTACCAATATAGAAGCGTTTAAGCAAGCATATACATATGACGTTTGGACAATAGACCATATGGATCCAAACGCGCTTAATATAGATTTAGACGCAATTTTTTATAACGAGTTGTACGCCCAGGCGCGCCCGCCGGAGATGGCAATATATATGGATGTATTGTCAATACCGGTGCTCAAAGAGGTGGTCAATGCTTAGCTTTAACACCTTGATACAGGAAACTATTAAAGTAGATGAAGCATTGTTGGTAGAGAAGGATATCTTCAAACCTGCCTCCAAGAAGGATATACAAGATAGAATGGCTGTAGTGCAAGCTAAAAATCGTCAAGAGTTTATCAATTTGCTTACAAAGCTTGGTGTAGCAAAAGAAGATTTTCCAATGTTTTTGGAGGTTATAGACCTCAATTCTAATGATTATATGGTTGATGATCTTCGATCCATTATAAATCGATTAAACCGTGCAGGGAAGGTTGGTCGCGGTGTTTATACATCAAAACGAGGTCTACCACTATTATCAGAATTACGGACAGAGTTTAATGCTGGCAATGCAATTTATATGCGAGATAACCCAGGTTATGGGGATAGGAAAATATTTATTGTTAGTAAAGAGATTCCTAATTTATACCTTGAAAAGTTAGGATTTACTCTATTAGGAAGATCAATGAATGATGTAAAACCGTTTCTTGCAGAGTTTGATTTAGGTAGGGAGGTTGATCCTAAAATTTTAATAAGTACCTTGTATAGGAAAACTTATTGCGGAACATGTGAAAGGGCAGTTTTAAAAGGTGAGAAGGTATTTTATATACCAAGTAGTCGTGGTTCTTATGGTTCGTCTGTTCTGTGCCTCCAGTGTGCAGAGAAGATTGGTAAGGTGGCTCAAGACATGCTTAAGGCTAAGGTATAATGAATATACATACGGCTATAGGTGCAACTTTACAAGTAAATGAAGACGACATCTTCAAGCCGGCGTCTGACAAAGAAATTAAGCAACGCGACGAAGTATCCGTTGGCAATAGTGAAGATTTAGGATTGGTAAAGGTTGACGACTTATTAGAAATAGTTGAAATAGGTCAGATTGACCCGGCGTATAATAACATAAACGACTGGCTTTGCGACTTTTGGTCCGATTTGTCTTGGACCAAAGCACGGCGTAATAGGGATATTAGGTCTATACTTAACCATCCAAAGTTTGGTGTTATACAGGATTTCTTCTTAGAAAAATATGACTTTGATATGGCAAGAACATTAATCCAAGTATTAGGGCAACCAGTAAACGAGGCTGAGGATATTTTTAAACCAGCATCTGATTCGGATATATCAAAACGTTCGTCTGAGGCATTAGATTTAAAAATTGCGGACGAATTGAAACAAATAAGTTCCTACGATCGTGCTACGTATAACTTAAGAATGTTAGATAACGATGAAGAAAGTTTTATAGCAAACCGTGTACCGAGATCGGCGGGGTATATAGATTTATCATTTGATGAATTTAATAAATTTAATCGCTCTAAACTGATAAAACAATTCAATGCTTTTGATAATCACCGTATAGCTTATATTTATTCTGGACGATATAAAAATATAGATGCATTATTATATGTTGTAGATTATCGTAATATAGGCAATGCTGTAAGAAATATATATTATCATGCCTACATTTGGCCTAAGAAAGCTAACGAATCAGAGGATATTTTTAAGTCCGCATCTAAGTCAGATATTGATGACCGCACTTTAATAGCATTGTCTGCAAGGATGCAACAGGCGCAAACTTTGAGCAAAAAAGGTGCTGTACTGCAATGGGCAGGTGCGGATATTAAAAATTTCCTGCAGAATGCGTTCCCTGATTTCGTAGACGACGTTATATTATCTAATGATCAATTTGATGTTATTCCTAATAAAAAGTTGGTAAAGACTTTTAGGACAAGATGTTCATCGAATCCCTATAAGGCACTATCATCAGTGTCGATGTTTTACTCGGCTCGTATTATGGGTAAAACTGCATTAATTTACAGTGTAAATGTTACAGGTAGACCTAAAAGTGTGATAGGGGCGTATGTTTGGCCGTCTAGGTGGGATAGAACAACGACTACCGTCCAAGGAGCAGACGACAGTGCCTAAAACATTTGAGATATACATTGAAGTAGTCGTAGATATTGATGATGTAGACGAGGTAACTATGGAGGAGTTGGTGCAGGATCAAATAGAGTCTATTGCACCCATCCGTTCCTACCATGTAGTGGATATCAACGCCAAAGAGCACGCTTTTTAAAATGGATATACATACGCTAATAAATGAGACGTTGTTGGTTGAGAAGGGTATATTTCAGCCCATTACGCCTGAGGATCTTAAACAACGGCAGGCAGTTGTGTTGTATAACCAACTTAAAAGCAACTATAAAGATTACAAGAGACCTACTGTTGAATGGGTAAGTGCGCCCGATACTGATGATGACGGAGCTTCCCCTGCTGAGGCAATTCAGCAGTTTCAAATTGCCAATATGCCATCGAAAGTTGCACATATGATGGACTGGGAGTATAACGGCGACTTACTAGAAGACTTAGAAAATGTAAAGTTTCTGAAAAGTATGATTGGTTCTGGGTATACTTATAACTTTTATACTGCTACACTTAAAACTTTTAAGTTGTTAGTATTTACCATTAAGATTAGGGAAATTTGCATTAGAACCTGTGCTTATTTTTGGAAGGCAGCGGATGAATCCGTAAGTGAAGCTGATGTTTTTAAGCCCGCGTCTGCTGATGATGTGGAAAAACGTAAAGTTAAAGCACTTGAACTAATTGGTAAAACAATAACAGTTACTGTATCAATTGAAGACACTGAAGATATTATGAATATAGATGTTGAAACCAAACCAGGTAAAACAAAAGACGTTTACCTTGGTATTGCTGATGCCATACGTGATTATGCACGTGCGTCTGGTGACGTTCAAGACGTAACTACATTTAGATAAAGGTTTTTAAGTATATAAAATGACTGATAAACAAGCAGGTAATGAACACCAAATAGATCTTTCTAAGGTGCGTTGGTTTGAGAACGCAATGGTGTTGGCTCATTCTGATAAATATAGAGTAGGAATTTTTAATTACTTACTTGGTGATAAGGATGTTGATTATTCCGCTTCGGCCTCTGATGAGTTTGATAAGGATAAGCTTCCAAAGACTTTTTTGTATAACAATGATGGTATGATAAGGGGTAGGATATTTAAGTGGGGTAAGTTTAAATACTGTTTGGTTATATACTGTGATGACATTCCGAAGCACTTAGACAGAGATGATACGATCAAAGAGATAGTGGACAAAGTTTTGGAAGTTTCTGGGATTTGTAGGTTTGATTTTATAGTAGATACATCTGGGTATGAAATATGGAAGAACTAATTAAACATATACAAGGTGCGGTAAACGAACAGGAAATAATCCTGCCAAATGCTTGGGAGGTGGCTCACTTTTCTGAGTTAACTTTAGGTGTTTGGTTTTATTCTACTGACAGTAGGCTTTTAGATTACTCTGAGACGGCAACAGGTCATGCGGATGTTGGCTCCTTTAAGACGTACCAAGAACACAAAGACGAAAATTGGATAAGGGGTAGGCTTATTAGGAAGGACAACCTAAACTTCTTGATAGTTTATAAAAAGTTACCTATTGATCAATTGCATGATTTGAAGAGCAAGGTAGAGACGGCTTCCCAAAAAGGTATTGATTATGTAGTCGGGTTTGAAGGTTACGACTTGTTAAGGGAACAGAAACAGAGAGAAAACAATGTCCAAATTTGACGATTTGTTTGATAACATATGCGAAGGTATTCAAAAGTGTACTTTTGTATCTGTAGTTGGTGACGTAAACATTAGAACGGTTGCCAACTTACTCAAAGCATGCGACGTTGACGTTATTGAAATAATCGCCAATACCGTTGTTGTTAAATATGGGCATGGTGAGAAGGCGGAGGATTTAATCTTAAGGTATATACCTAACGCTTCCGTTCGCTTGCAGACTCTAGTACTTAGGACTAAAGATTGATGGATATACATACGGCAATAGCGGAAACTATTACAGTCAACTTAGATGAAGCTGACATCTTTAAGGCAGCATCTTCAGATGAGATTAACACCCGCGCCTACGAGTTTGCTAAGGTTAATAATGTTAAGTACCCCGCAGTTATTACTAAAAAGTTTACAAAGGATAAAGCTTACACAGATGCATTAAGGGGCGCTTTTCCGTCTCATAGTTCTATTGTTAAGCTTATTAATATAATATCAGAACATGGCATTGCGATTTCGTCTGTAAAAATAAGACCAACCTACTTTGGCATTTACTTCTACCATAGCGAGACAACAACCAAAACGCAGGGGTTAATTGCTAAAATTGTGCAGGAGTTTTCTGGTATAAAAGTTACTCCTCAAACAGGGTGGCACGACACCAATACAAATGTTGGAATAATAATTTCACCCGAAATGAGTCGCATGCGCTATAACTTTGATGAGTCAGTAAGGTTAGATGAAGAGGACATCTTTAAGCCCGCTTCCAGAGAGGACGTAAAGCAAAGGCGTAAAATTAGCAACAACCCAGATAAATACGCTTGGAATGTAGCGCTTAGAGATATTATACAAAAATTTAAGGGTGGATCTAGTGAACCTTTGGATGGCGATGAAGTAGATGTTTTGGTGGAACTGTTGCGCAGGAAAATAAACTACATGGAAGGCAATATTACTGCTGATGAATATTTAGGCGAGTCTGCGATTATTGAGGATGACGTCTTTAAGCCTGCTACGCCTGAGGATGTTGCAAACAGGGATGCAACAAACCCTGACCCTAAATGGGATTATGGCAGGTTGTTTAGTACCTTTCCACACCAAGTAGATCTTTTAGAGGCGCGCGGGCTTATGCCGGATGTAGATCCTACTGGTCGCATTTTGGGGTTTATTGATAGGGGTACTGACGATATTCTTTCTTATGGGGATTTGCCAAGAGCTATTGAGGATATAACGGCAGAGATATTAGAAGCTGCTACCACGTTAGAGAATGCAGTAAGGAAACATTAGATATATGCATACGCTTATAGCTGAAACATTAAAAATAAACGAAGAAGACATTTTTAAACCTGCAACTACAGAAGATATTAAGCAACGTGCAGGTATTAAGTTGTATGCAGATATGAAGGATGTGTATGCGGATTGGTCTAAGAAGCGGTTAAAGCCCAAAATTCTTTCGTTTGCAGACTGTCCGCTGAAAACATTTATAGTGCAACATACGCCAAAGCAGGTTGGACATATTGTTATAGGAAGCGAACAGAATTTTAAGAGGTTGGAAAACGTTAAGGAATTAGGCGATTTTAAATGGGGCAACAATGTGAATACCTTTTACTCTGCTAGTTATAAAGATTATAATTTACTAGTATGGCATCCACAAACTGATTATAAATCTGACTACTATGCGTATGTATGGCCCAAGCAATTGTCTGAAGCGGAAATCTTTAAGCCAGTTACAAAAGAAGAAGTGTATGCGAGGCAGGTTTCTAGGTTTAAGAAATTGGATATAAGTAAGTTTGAAACAAGAGATGATTATGTAAAAGCAATGCAACCCCCATACATACGCCTATGGGACGGTATTTACCCAGAAGACGAACGGTTGCGCTTTGATACTGTGTTTGCCTATGGTGCAGTGCCAGGCATCCAGCCTTCTCCTCATCTAGAATATATATGGCATGCTATTGAGGTAGTGTCTAATAAGGAAACAGGTAAGCTTTTGGCGGTTTGGGATTTGGGTGAATATAATGATGCTGGAGATGCTGAGAGCGCCTTACACGGTTTTAGTCCTAAATTTATTATTGATGACTTAAAGTTGCAGGGTCTTATAGAAGCTAGAGATATTTTTAAGCCTATTTCTGATGAGGAAGTTGCACAACGCTATGCGTTAAACCCACACAAGCTAATTAAAATAACGTCCTTAGATCAGTTGAAGCAATTGGCTAGTGGTGAGACAGCTATAGATGTTAGGATCCTTATTGGTGGCGGAATGATAAGGTCTAGCAAGCGTGTTAGTTATGATCCAGTTGCTGATGAGTGGTGGATATTTAGCTATATGGATGATAGTGAAACTAGCGCAATTGAGGATACTAACATCCTGCAAGCCATTGAAAAAGGTACGTTGATATACGATCCTGCGTCTAATGAGTCTATTGTGTCTGAAAGAGATATCTTCCAACCTGCTTCCGATGAGGATATAAAGCAACGCGAGGAAACTAAAAAGATGCAGTGGGTTGATAGGTTTATGGGCGATAGGTTTATGAGCGACCTGGAAGAGCATCCTGGGTACGTTTTCTATAGAGCTGTGTCGAATGCGGAAGAGCTACACAATTACTATATTGAGAATGGTGATTTGCCGGATTCGGAATCGTTTCAAAAGATGGAAGCGGGCGATGAGGCTTTAGCAAAAGCGCACGGCGGATTTATTGCCACAGAAATTTTTGCCTTTTCCGAAGAAGAGTGGAACCAAGTACCTAAGACGTTAAAGCAAGCTTTGGGTATAAATGAAGCTAACATCTTCAAACCGGCTAGTGATGCAGATTGTTTGGATAGGAGCAGGCAACAGGCGGCGGTTTATGCCGCAGAGAGGGCAGCAGAGAAAGCTAAGAAGGTAGCGTATTACGCTTCTATACCCTACACGTATGAACAAATAACTGCGTTACCACAGTATAAGAAGATAATGGCGCTTGATAACGGCTTGAGTACATCAACTGCTGATAGGGAAACTGTTAAAGATCTAACTAGTGATATAATGAAGAAACATAAGTCTACCAAGTTTAGGTTGATTTATGGATGGAAAGATTGGAACTTTAAAGATTACTTTGTGAGGGCTAACGGTTATATAAGTACGCATCCAATTCCGCCTACTGGGTACAATTCCGTGTTGAGAAGTAAAGACAAAGGTGCGGCGACAACCTTGGCTGAGTATGGTGGTCTTTTAGATGACTTGTACAAAATAATGGTTAGGAAGTTGCAGAAGCACGGTGTAAAGGTTAGCTAAAGATGAATATGACCAAACTTTTAGGTGATATACTAGTAGAAGGCGTGCAACCGGCTCAGAAGCACGTCCTGCGTAGGACTACAGAGGCAATGGAGTCTGGAGTAACCTTTGAAACTGGCGGCGATGCTTTGGGCAAGGAATACCACGGATATATCGTTGCTTATGATAAATCAGGTAAAAAGATAGGGTATGTGGATTATTCAGTGTATCAAGGGGAAACTTCAGTAAAGATGGTGCAGGTTAATCCAGAATATCGGCGTCAAGGTTATGGGTTGCTTTTACTTAATAAGTTACAAGATCAGTCGGATACTCCTATTACTATACAAGGTAACTTTGCTACAACTGAAGGTGAGGGGTTATGGAACAAATTTAAAAATCAGGTTGCCCCTATAACTGAGGCAAGGGTTTTTAAGGCACCGAGTGAGAAAGAAATTAAAGCCAGACATAAAGAATTGATGGACAAATATAAGTTGACTCCAGACATGATGCAGAAGTTGAGACAGGCATTTGCTTGGCAAGAAGCTCAAAATATGCGCGAAGATCCAGATATAGATTTCTTTTACGATATGTTTTATGATAGTCAAGCAGGGTGGAAGGATCAACCAGACTACCAAGTTTTGCTTGAGTTGATTTCACAGGCTGAAGATTCTGGTGAGACTCCAGAAGAATATGCTAAAGGTTTGTTTGTAGAGTTTGATATTAAGTAAGGTGCATAATGAGTAAAGCATTTGAGAATTTTGTAAATTCAGTGCAAAGCAGTCTAAACGAACGCATCATTTCTGTAACTGGGGAGTGGGCAGTTGCTGTTGATTATTTAATAACTACCTACTTGAAGAAGAAGTGGAATATTGTAGATGATGATGAGGTTTATGATTTAATAGATGATGTTGATTTAATTGCCAAGGATTTATCTGCTGAGATTAAAGCAGAAGGAGCTAAAGGCGTTAAGGTAACCAACGTAGAGTTTGTAGAGACTGATTCTAGTAATTGGTCCCACGCTGGTGTATATTATAATGTAACCCTTACTGGTCAACCTAGTGAGATAGGTAAAGTTTTTGGACCAAATAAGTTAATTTTAGACCTAGACACAGAAAATTTAGAGGATCAATGAACGAAGTAGAACAAATGTCTAAACATATAAGCGAGACGGTTGAAGCTTTGGATATAGATCCGAAGTTTTTGTTGGGGCTGTCTCACAAGGCGGATAATGTAAGGTGTATATGGTGGTATTCCTTAATTACAGGTGAGTTTAGGAGCTCTACTAACCCCAAAGACACCCACCATACAGAAACATTTAAAGACATATCCTATAAATCTAAATGGATTAGGGGTCGCGTTGCTGAATATAAAGGCAAACTTTTCTTGATGATTTATATAGGGTTTATGGATCGGTTTACTCCTACTCAGCTTTTAGATTTGGTTGATAAGGCGTCCATGAAAGTTAAAACACCGATTGTATATATAATAAATCAAGATGGGGAAGATTTGTCTGACTTGTTAGAATCTGTCGATCAGGGTATTAAAGATAGGTTTGGGATAAAAGAGTTAAAACTGTCGGATGGAGGATGCAAATGATAAATATACCAGAAATACCTTTAGAGAACTTTCAGGTACCAGAGGACGAGGTGACGTCTGCTTTAGGTCTTATAAATACTTACGAAGGTTCGCTAGACTTTGGCGTTATAGGATCGGGGCAAGCGGGGTGTCGGATAGCTAAGTCGTTCTTTGATTTAGGTTATCAGAAGTCTATAGCAGTGAATACATCATTGTCTGATTTGAACCCGTTGGAGATGCCTGCAGAGCAAAAGCTTAGGATAGGGCATCTTGAGGGATCTGGCAAGTCGATGGAGAAAGGCGCTAGGGCTGCACAGGAATCTTCACAACAAGTGTTTGATAAGATGCGCCAAGTTTTTGGTAATGTTGATAAGATAATTATATGTGTTGGGTTTGGTGGTGGTACAGGTGCAGGATCGTGTCCCGTGCTTATATCGATTGCTACAAAGTATTTGGATTATTTGAAGCATGTAAATCCTGCAAAAGACGTAATAGTTATTGCGGCGTTACCTACGGATGGGGAGCTTAAGTCGGCTACAATACAAGTGAACAACAAAAAAGTTCAAGAAGATATGTTTGACATAGCAGATCAAGGATTGATAGGGCCTGTTATTTTGATAGATAACGCTAAGATAGAGAAGCTTTATAGAGGCATTCCACCAACTAAGTTTTGGCCTTCTATAAATGATACTATAACAGGTTTGTTCCAGATGTTTAATTACTTATCTAAGCAGGAGTCTGGATATACAACCTTTGATAGGGAAGACTATAAAACAGTTCTTACTACTCCGGGGCTAGCAGTTTTGGGCGTTACTAGGGTAGACTTAGGCAAGGATGAACAGTTGTCGCAGGCTTTACAAGATAACCTAAAGAAGACGTTGTTAGCTGATATGGTTGATTATACTACTGCTAGGGAATCGGCATGCGTTGTTGTTGCTGGTACTGAAGTTATGGATACGATTTCAATGGATGTTATAAACTACGGGTTTGATACCATTTCTAACCTAATAGGCAATGCCAATGTGCATAGAGGTCTTTATGATACGGATGGCGACCTGATTAGGGCGTATACGATGATTACTGGGTGTAGCCCTGTAGTAAATAGAGGGAAGATATAATGAACGAAGTCGAACGTTTGTCTGCATATATAAAAGAGCACGTAAATCAACCGCCCTTAAAGAGGTTTGTTAAAGAGGCGATAGACATAGACCCGCGCTTGCTTATTATGGCTGGACATAACCCTAACAACGTTAAATATGTTTGGTACTACGATAGTGCTTCAAATAAAATAATTGGGTCTTATAAGTCAAAGTCTCACGATGATCAAGAGTTTGCTGATATCTCTAGCAAAAGTGATGTAACTAGAGGCAGGGTGTTTGAATACAATGGTGAGACATACTTAATTATATATGGAGCAATAGCGGCCGCAAGGAATCCCACCCCCGAAGAGGTTCGTAATATATACTTACAGGTTAGTGACATATACGATGGCAATATAGACTATGTAATAGATGAAGAAGGTAATGATGTTTCTGATTTGACTGAGTCTGTTATAAATGAGGTACGTTGTCCGCGTTGTAAGCACCAGTATACGACACAATGCAGGTGTAGATCTTTTACTTCTGATGATGGCAAGAAGACTACATATACTTGCGAGAAATGCGGTAAAAAATTTGAAGTAGAACGTGAGAAGTCGTTTTGGGATGGTACTAAAGTTGGTGAGTCTAAGGCAAATGAGGCTGCTTTTGGCACCCCATTTGCTGGTAACAATTCAGATAAGAAGTTGCAGGGTGACGAGCTCCTTAGAGCTGTTCGTTTTGCGGTAGCCGCAGAGTATGAGGCGGTACAACTTTACATGCAGATACATGATTCAACTGATGACGAGCTTACCAAAAAGGTTATGAAGGAAGTTGCTGAGGAGGAGATAGTTCATGCTGGGGAGTTTATACACTTACTTATGACGCTTTCTCCAGAAGAGACAGACCTTTACGCACAAGGTACTGCTGAGGTTGAGGATAAGATGGGCAATAAAGAAAGTAAGCCGTCTGAGGAGGGTGAGCCAGTAGACAAAGATAAGCAATTAGTTACTGGGGTTGAGGCTGAGCCAAAGTCAGAGGAGAAGGAAGAAGACAAGGAAGTACCGAAGGAGTCTGTGCTGAAGAGGTTTGTGGCTCCTGTTATTAAAGAGGGTGTGGATTATTCAGCTATGAATATACAGGATGCGACGCAACACGTGCGCGACCTTTACCTGAAGATGGGCATCCAAGATCCTACGGGGTATGAGAACAGAAGAACAATTCAGCATGAGATAGATAGAGCCAATGCAGCCATTAAATCGAGGCAAGGCAAAGCGGATGCTTAAGGGGCTTATAGAGTGTGTTAGAGGCGTGGTTGATTTGACTGAGAGGCGCGGTCAGCAGGTTGTTTCTAAAGCCATTTACAAGGCTCATTATGGCAACGTTTTAGGCGTCTTTTGGTACAATCTATTGGATGATGAGCTAGACTATAAGGTAGGTTCTGTTAACCATGACCAGTTTGAAAGATATGATGAATATAGATACAAGAATGGTATGGTTAGAGGCAGGCTTGTTAGGGATGATAATACTGACAAAAACTATGTGCTTATTTATACTGGGGATTTTGAGCAACACGTTTTGTCTGGGGATGTTGCAAACAATATATTTAACCAAGTTAGCGACGTCTCTAAAATAAATATAAGTTATATTGTAGATGAGTTAGGACAAGATTTAATAGAGAAAAACCTGCATTTGGTTGAGGAGAAATGATGGGCAATTTAGAAGATTTTGTCAAACAGATATCAGAAGATGTGGTTCACGAGTCCAAATACTCTAGGTATGCTCAAACAGACGATCAGGAACAACTTATTAGTGACCTTGAAAAGACGTTAGCTAAACTGGGTAAAAGGATTACTGGCGGTACTACTATCGGAAAATCGCCTCAAACAGTAGTTCTTGATTTGACGTTTCAAGGATCGGAAATTTATGTAAATGCGTCTGACCCAGATAGAGACAGGGAAGCAAGTGTTAAAATAAACGATGTAGAGGTTGACCCTACAGATAAGGAAGCAGTAAAGGCGGCCATCGGAGGAGGATCCGAAGTAAGTGAGGCTCTTAGTCAAGATGTTAAAGATAAGGTATTGGCTGATTTTAAGTCTTGGAGTGGTGGGTTTTCTCCACAGGAATGTGAGCCTGAGGAAATTGAAGACTACATCAATGCTGCTATAGATACTAGTTTTGATATGGATGCAGTAGGTGCGTGGCTTAGGGCTGAAAACAAGTTAGGCGAGTCAAAAGGAAAATAATGAGCTTAGCGCAAGATATAGAGGCTATTAAAAAGGACTTTGATGATTTGCTAAAGATCCAGACTACGGAGCCTACGGTTGTTAAGGGTACGGAGCCCTACATGGTTGGTCTTGCTAACGGCTTGCTTATAGGAAAATCTTTGGTGGACGGATCAGACCCTTGTCCAAAGTTTTTCGATTGCAAGAAGGATGAAGCGATTAAATACTTGGGCGAGGCTTGGAAAGATCATCCAGATCCATCCGGGTTTATGAGGGCAGCTCACGATCCCAATAACGCTTTGTTAGTGTGGTGGTATAATCCGTCTACGGGCGCTTTTATAAAATCTAGAACCGTTGGTGCTAGGCATGTTGATGATTTAAACAATGGCAATATTCCCCCACACGATATTGGTGATTGGGTTAGGGGCAGGGTATTTGAGTTTGGCGGTAAAGCCTATATGATTGTTTATTTTATGCAAAAGAAAAAACTTCCTATTACTAGCTTGCAAGATATTTTTGATAAGGCTTATAACAGCGTAGACAAGCCAATTACTAGAGTTGTAGATGATAATGGGGATGATTTGTCAAGTATGTTTGAGAACTTTGCATATGTAGTAGATTCAACAAGCCAGAGTGATTGGCCAAACAGGGTGACTAATGGCTAACGATTTACAAAAGGATTTTGCATTTAGTTTAAAGTTAACGGCTGAGAATATGTTAGCCAATACCCAAACTAAGTCCGTAACGTTGGCTAGGATAGAACAAATGATTATGAATATGGTAGACGAGTCTACTAAAAGTGGCGCTATGCGTGATCGTTTGTTGCGTCTTGAGGCTCTTAGCTTACAAATAACAGACTTAGAGGTTCGGATTAAAAACAGTTCAGACGATACTTCTGATTTAAAAGCAGAGTTGGTAGCATTGAGGGCAGAAGAGCGCGAGTTAAGCATTCAGCAGGCGCAAGCTTCCATGGTACAGAGCCCAGGGTTCCTCTTAGACCTTGGCAAGTATTTTAATGGGTCTATTAATACCCAAGCAAAGATGTTGCTAGAGTTGGCGGTGGCTTCTAAGATGCGGGCGTCGTTACCTGCTTCTAATGAGGCGCCTACTCCTTTTGGTGAGGTTAAAGACGGTATTTCTATTGATATAAGTAGTTTGCCGCTGAACGAACGTGAAGCTTTGCGAGGCGATGGCGTATGAAAGGTTTACTAATACACGTGTTAGAATCTGATGTTTTCAAGCCTGCCTCTGATAAAGACGTTGCACAACGCCAAGCGGAGAAGGCGTCTAAAGAGAAAGAATATGTAGTTTATCGCAACAACAGGGCAATAGGTACCGAGTACGCTGAAACTGAGGATGAAGCTATTGATAAAGCTATTAACCGGTATTCTTATGAAAACTGGGGTCAGGGTGGTGCTTTAACTCCGTCTGAGGTGCGCGCGGAAGAGGATTGGTTGAGTGGTGGGTTTAGTGCAGAGCGTGCGGAGGATGGCAAGGTGATCGAAGAGGGCAACATTTTTAAGCCAGCTACGCCCGAGGATGTAAAGCAACGTGAAGCTGAGAAAGACGAAAAGCTTGGTTCTAAATGGTATAGTATACGAGTTATAAGAGGACACGATGAAGAAGAGGCTAGAGAAAACCTAATAGATGAGGTTTTTGAGGAAAATGACCCAGTTTGTGATATAATTATACCGGCGAGTGATGTAGCAATAAAGAAGATGCCAACAGAAATGGCGATTAGAGATAGGAGTGGGGTATGATTTACACTAAGGCAGAAATAGTAGAACTTTGGAAGTCAGTGCACCCGATGCCAGTAATGGGCGATTCTAATATTCCTATGTTGTCTTCTGCCGATGTTCGTCGTGGTAGTGGGCTTACTTGCCCTAAGTGCGGTAAAACAACTGTACATGTACTTACGCGTGTTAATGGTATGTGGGCGTGCAACGTTTGCAATAATACAGAAATAAAAAAGGCTAAGTGGCATAAGCCGTTTGTGGCTCATATAATTACAAATGATTTGTTTTCTTATTTTGGAGATAACTTAAGTTCAGAGGCATTGTTTAACCCAGCAATGGTAGACGGATTTATTATGTTTGCCAAATATAGGGAGAATCCGCGCCTTTGTTTGATGTTTACATCGTTGCTTAATGCTATACTGGCTAGGGAAACGTCGGCTCTTAAGATTATACCATATATGTCTAAGATACAGAAGGAGATGGAGGGCGCTTTGAAGGTGTCGCCTGAGGTGCAACCATTGGCAGTCTCAGAGGAGGCTAAGTGAGCGACTTTGAGGGAGTTTTAGGCAACATGCTTGTGGAGAAGGAGATTTTTAAGCCTGCCTCTGATACTGACAAATCGGAAAGGGATAAGGTTAGGGCAGAGAAGCATGCTGAATATATTAAAGGTTTGCCAGAAGTAACCCTTTATGCTTTGTGTGAGGATCAGGCAGATATGTGGATAGACGGTAAAATTGGTACTTATAAATATGATGAAGAAGCGGATGAATACTATGATGCCTCTGGTAAAACGGAAGGAAATATAGATTCCTTGGCTCAAAGGTATCGCATAAAGAACTTTGGTTATGGTACTGATGTTAGGGCTATAGATAAAGATCATTTAGTTGCGTTGCGGAACTCCTTGCTTAAAATAGAGGATTAGCGTGGATAACTTTACGGCGATTATAAGCGAGACGTTGTTAGTTGAAAAGGAAATTTTTAAGCCAGCATCTAAGGCAGAGATTCCACAGAGAAAGCGAGTGGCTGATGCAGAATATGAGAAGACATTGGCTACGCCAGTAACGGCAGAGGAGGTTGCAATGTGGGTTGGTAGTACGTCTTTTTTTGCAACTGAGGTTATAAGGGATGTTGCAAATGGCAGATATACAATCGAAACTTTAAAGCGCGACATTAAAAAATATAGCTACGGAATGTAATGGATAACTTTACAGATATGATGAATGAGACACTGTTAGTGGAAAAAGAAATCTTCCGTCCAGCGTCTAATTTAGATGTTGTGGCTAGAGCTGAGCAACACCCAGATCGTGGTACGCCGTACAAGAGCCTTAATGATAAGTTCCCAGTTGGGTTTGTTAAGGTATGGTATTTTAAGCCTGAATTCGCACGAGATATGTTGATGGGATATGAATGGTTGCAGGAAAGGGGCATGTTGCCAGACCCAAATAACTTAGAAAAGATGCACGTTTTGCTTGGTTCTGTAGCACATCCAGAGGCAGAATATGATATACGTGACTACCTATATGGAGAGTTGCAAGGAGAGCGTTGGTCACCTCATGGGGAGGCGCGTGACCTTATACGTAGTAAAGGGCTTGCACATACATCGATGTCTGTTGGGGATATTATAGAAGATAGTGGGTATGTATGGATGTGTGATAGTGTAGATTGGGTTGATTTGAAATCTTTGGAGCACCGAGATGGATGATTTAAGGGGTATAATAACGGAGACGGTTAAAGTAGGCATTAATGAGAAGGATGTTTTTAAACCTGTCTCTGATAAAGATGTACAGACTAGGAAAGCCACTGCTGTGGAGATGGAAAAGGTTAGGAAACAGAAGGTTTTAAGCATGAAAGAGGTTTGTCCGCATTGCAAAGTGGACTTACGTACGACAACTGTTAAACACGAAGAGAAGGAAGAAGTGGTGTACACTTTGTTTTTTGATAGGAAAAATGCAGAGTGGGAAGTAGATGATAAGGATAATTTTGGTTCAGAACACGTTGAATTTCGTTGTGGGAAGTGTGGAGGAAGTTTAGAAGACGGTAAAGATTTCTTTTATTGAGGAAAGCAAAGTAGGTTAACGTTGGTATAACAAACAAAGGAGGAAACAGGATGAGGAAGTTGTTAGCGTTATTAGTAGCAATGTTTTTGGTAGTTGGATCGGTGGCTGTAGCTGAGGATGTTGCGGCTCCGTCCTTTACAGAGAAATACATAAATGGCAAGGTTGAAGTTGGTTTGGATTACGTCTATTCATCGAAAGATATAGACGGTGAAATTGGTCTCGGCGGTGGTGTTGGTCCTATATCGGTGAATGCTACATCAACTATTGACAACTTTAAGACCAATCAAATGTTGGCTGATGTTGGTTACAAACTCAATAAGAACATAACGCCCTACGTACAATTTGGTACAACTTGGGTTGAAATGGATCAGAACTTAGTAGGATCGTTGTCCTCGCCATGGATTAGCGGTTCGACATCTTTGATTGATATTACAAGCGCGGAAGATAGTGCTTTTACGTATGCTTTTGGTGCTAAGGGTGAGTTATTGGAAGTAGAGAAAGTAAAGTTAAGTTATGATGTTAGAAGGTTGGCGTTTGATGCATCTATGGATGGATCTACAACTTTGGCGCCTGGGTTGTTTGGTGGGATTCCAGTTGATTATGGTACGGATCTTTCCTATACCCAGTATGATGTAGTATTGATGCTTAGTCGCGAAATACCGATTGAAAAGTACGTTAAGTCCGTTACGCCTATGGTTGGGTACAAGTATTCTAATGTTAATTTAGAGATTGAGAATACTTACGGGGGCAACATAGCTGGGCTTGGCATCGGTGTCAATTCTAAAGACTCGGTAAACTCGCATTTGAATTCAGTTCTTTTGGGCGTTGATACAAAGGTTACAGATAACGTGAATGTTATTGTTGGCGGTTCCTTTATTGACGACAAGAGCATTGAAGCAAAGGTTGTTTACAAGTTCTAACCTTTTGTAACATAGGAAGGAGTAAGCATGGCTAAGAAAAAGAAAAGTAAGGTTAATAAGGTAGCCGTGGCAGCAGTAATAGCGATGTTGGTGGCAATTGCTGTTGCGTTAATAAAATAAGTTGGATCAATTAAACGTTAGGTGATATATGGACAGCTTTTCAGGGGTCGTTGGGCATACAGTTGAGTACCTTGAGCTTCAAGAGAAGTACGAACAACATTTTCCAGAACATACGCTTGAAGAACTGAAGGATCAAATACGTAGGCAACCTATTAGGGTAGCCCAACGACTTCTGAGGCTGTTTGGTGATAATACGGAAACGATGGTACATAGATATTTTCCCGAAATACCAGAAAAGAAGACGGTGTTGGAGTATTTAAAGATACAGCGCGAGCGTTGGGCTGCTCGACAGTGGAATAAAGGTCTTGTAAGAGATTATTGATGGATGAATTTACTAGCATACTAGAGCATGTAATAGTTGAAAACCAGTTGGATGAAATGAACTGGAAGCAGGCAGCTGCAGCTGGGTTGATAGCGGCGTCAGCCATTACCCATCCGGTTGATGTAAGTGCTAAGCCTGCGCCTCAACCAATTGCTACTGCTTCTGTTAAGCAGGAGGTTAAGCCTGTTGTAGTGCAGGACAAGCTAGCTGGACTTAAGCCAGAGCTTGTGGAGAAGATACAAATGTTGCAGGAACTGGCTAAAAAAGAAAATATAGATTTTAAAATTACTTGCGGGTACCGTTCACCAGAAGAGCAGACAAAGTTGTATGCCCAAGGCAGGACGACCCCCGGTAAGATAGTCACTAAGACTAAAAATTCTAGACATTTTAAAGGTACAGCTTTTGATGTTGTGGTGCTTAAGGGCGACAAAGCAACTTGGAAGGGTGCAGATTACCAGCGTTTAGGTGCATTGGCTAAATCTATAGGGTTGGTTTGGGGCGGCGATTGGCGGATGCGTGATTATTGTCACTTTGAGTTGGGTAAGGTATAATGGATATACATACGCTAATAAACGAGACGTTGTTGGTTGAAACTGAGGATGTTTTTAAGCCTATTGCGCCTGAAGATATAGAAGCAAGGAAGGCTAAACAGTCTAAAGGGTACTATGTTTGGATTGATAGACAGTTTGATGGTATAGTAACCAGTAAAGATGTAGCGTTGCGCTATGCTAGGGGTTATGTTAGGGATTATGAAAATGTGCGTGTGTATGAAGCGCCATTAGGGATACTTTGGGTAGATAGTCGTACAGAGGGTACTTTAATTTTCCCTAGTACTGAGGGTTCAGATGTCAGAACTTAATCAAAGCTTAAGAGATAAAATTAAAGCAGATCCGAAGCTTATGGCAGAGCTTTGGAAAATGGACTATCTAGAGAGACCTGTAGATATAGATACATTTATATGTGATGATCGTTATATTGGCAAAGCTACTGATGGAGGTAAGCGTATCTTTCCAGTGTGGCGCGAGGCGTTGCGTGAGGCATTTACTGATAAAAGGATAGTGGAAGTCATTGCGACGGGCAGTATTGGTACGGGCAAGTCGAGCTTTGGTACTGTTGGCATGTTGTATGTTACATATAGAACGTTATGTTTAAGAGATCCATATGAATATTATGGTATATTGGTTGGTAAGCCATTGTCGTTTGTGTTCTTTTCTATGACATTGTCGTTATCCTCATCTGCTAACTTTGTAGCATATCAGCGCATGATGCAAAACTCGCCCTGGTTTATGGAGCGCGGGGAGGTTAGAGGAAGTGCTGAACCAGTTTTGTATTTTCCACTTGTAAATTATAAGCTTTCATCCCCTCGTGCTGTGGGTGGGGGGTCTGTAGGATCAGATGTCGTTTGCGGTTTGCTCGATGAGATTAATAATCCGGGAGAATCGGTTTCTATTAAGGAGCGCACTTTCCGTATGTATGAAGGTACGATGCGTAGGATTGAGTCGCGTTTTATGGATAAAGGTCAGTTTAGGGGTATGAAGTTGTTCCTTTGTGCTTCTAAAGATGATGAACTGTCGTTTGTTGATAAATATATAGAACAACGTGCTGGTCACAAAGATGTTATGATAGTAGATAAGTCTATTTGGGAAGTAAAGCCAGATAAATACTGTGGTAAGATGTTCCCAGTGGTGCTTGGAGATGCCTATCACGATCCTAAAGTAATAACGGAAGACAAACGTTTGGAGTATGAAAAGTTAGGTCATAAAATACTAGATGTGCCAATTGAGCATTATAATACCTTTGTTTTTGATACCATTGGTGCATTAAGGGATGTAGCTGGCATTACAGCTAAAGGTTTGCGCAAGCGGAAATTGTTACCTAATACGGACTTTCTGAGGGATTGCTATTTGAAGGATGTTGTACACCCATTTTCTAGAGCCGAAATAGATATGAATTTGTTTTCCAAAGAAGAAATTGTGCACTATCTTAAAGTTGCGGATATACAAGCAGCTAAGAGCGTACCGCGCTATGTTCATATAGATATTGGAGTTTCTGGTGACTCTGCTGGCATAGCTTGCTCGTATGTGGAAGATATGCGTGATGCAATTTCAGAGAAATTGGATGGTACGTTGGTTGTAACTAAGCTTCCTGTTGTTAGGACAGAATGGGTAATTAGGGTTCACCCAGAGCAGGGATCCCAAATACCGATAGCAAAGCTTAAGAAATTTATTTTTGATTTAATAGCCTTGGGCTTTAATATCAGGATGGTTACCATGGATGGTTATCAATCTACAGACCTTAACCAGACGCTTATAAGGGCTGGCATTGAATCTAAACTGTTATCGGTAGATAAGACGGCAGATCCATACAATAATTTAAAGGACTTGATCTTTGAGAAAAGATGGAGTTGTTACAAATATGATAGGTTGCAGTTTGAACTTGCCAACTTGGAAATAGACCCAAAGACTGGCAAGATTGATCATCCACATATGGTTAAGGACTTGGATGCTGACACAAACGAGTTTATTATAGTTGGCAGTAAGGATGTTAGCGATGCGGTGGCAGGGTCTTGTTTTATGGCTTTAGCTGCGACACCTGTTGAGATAGACGGTGCAGCTATGACACGCGTGTTTGATAAGACGAAAACTAGACCAGGTACAGAGGATGACTTAACTGTTAGGCATATTTTCAAAGTAAATGACAAGCAAATATGTGGTGTAAGAACTGGTGGTCAGTTTACTAACTTTACGGAGATCTTTAACAAGATACACAATAGGCAGAGGAACTAATGGCAGAGATCAAAAAGAACAATTTAAACATTTATAACTTTTTAAGGGGCAAGCTTACTACGAAGCCTACTACGTTGCCGAAGGCTGAGGTTGCGCAGTTGGCTACCGATCAGAGGCAAGTAGAGTTCCTTAAAAAGTTTGGTGTGGTAAGCCAAGACTTACGTAAAACTCTTGAAGACTCTAGCCTAATTCTTTATGAGAGAAGTCAGTTAGCTCAAACGTTGGATCGATCTTTAGCGCATCCGTTGATGGTTGCAGCGACTGAGGTCTATGCAGACACCTCCACGACTTACTCAGCGCTTAATAATGCCAGCGTTTGGTGTACGACTGAAAATAGGGACTACAGATACCAAATAGAAAAATTGTTTGATATTATAAACTTAGAGGAACTGATATACGACTGGGCTTGGACTACATGTCTTGATGGTGATACTAAGATAAGGTTAATTGGTGGCGCTACTCCAACTATTAAGGAGATGGCTGAGAACCGTGATAAATATGTCGGTGAGTACGTTTGGTCTGTGCACCCAAAAACTAAAAAGTTAGAACCTGATAAAATAATCAATGTCTTTAAGACTAAAGACAACGCTGAGCTTTTACGTATTTGGGTAGATGATGGATCTTTTGTTGATTGTACTCCAGATCATCGCTTTATGTTGCGTGATGGTAGTTTTAAGCAAGCACAGGATTTGATTGTTGGTGAAAGCCTTATGCCATTGTATAGCAAACGGTGTCAGAATGGTACTAGTACACACATTAAGTTTTATAACCCAGAAAATGGTAAGTGGTGTGCAGGGTATAAACTTAACTTGACCAAAGAATTTCTTGAGGAGAATTACCTTAAAGGGGGATTGTCACTTTGTGAAATTGGTCGGAGGGTTAATTGTGAGGCAACTACTGTTCTAAATAGGTTGAAGAAATTTAACATGCCTAGGAGGAGTTTCTGTGAAGCTGTAGGGGCTTATAATAAAATATTAACCAAGGAGTTTTTGGTAGAGAATTATATAAATAAAAAAGTTTCTGCTGTAGAAATAGGAAAATTAGTTGGATGTAACTGTACTATAATTTACGACTACCTAAGAAGGTATAACATTGTAGTTCGTAGTAACAGCAAGGCACACGTTGGGCGTAGTGGTTATTCGCCATTTGCAAGCATATTGACTGAGGAATTTTTAGTAGAAAACTATATAAACAAATGCTATAATGCAAACCAAATAGCTAAAATGATAGGTGCATCATCTGGGGGTGTAGTTACAAGGCGATTAAAGAAATTAAATATTAAGGTGCGTTCACAGTCGTGGTATAGGCAAGGCAACTTACTTACACCATTAAATAAACTTATTTATCGGTTGCAGGAAAGTAATATATGGCGTAAGGCGGTATTTGAGAGAGACAATTACACATGTCAAGAATGCGGCAAGCGCGGTTCTAAAATTGAAGCACATCATGTTAACCCATTTGCGGTCTTGCTTACAGAATTCTTGCAATGTTACTCCCAATTTTCTCCTGTGGAAGATAAAGAAACTCTAGCCAGACTTGCTACGACTTGGGCACCGTTTTGGGATGTTAACAATGGTCGAACATTGTGCAAGGGATGTCATGAGAATATTAAAGGTAATACTGATATGTTGGTTAGGAATTATAAAACCAATAAAGGTTATTTGAATCATAAAGTATTAAAAATAGAGAGACTATCCAATAAGGCGAGTGTCTACGATATAACAACAGAGAAAAACCACAACTTTGCGACTGCGGCTGGGGTCTTTGTCCACAATTGTACATTCGGCGACCTATTTGTACAGGTATATGGTGAACCAGGGGTTGGCGTAGTTTCAATTTCAGACGATCAGCACCCTATAAATGTTTCTAGGGTTGATTATAATGGTAGGTTGGTAGGTTTTTATGAGACGCCGCTTGGGTATGCGTCCGCTGATGAAAGAAAGTTGTTGTCTCCGTATGATTATGTGCATTTGAGATTGTTGGGTATTAAGAGAAGGCGTCCACTTTACAGCGATCCCCAATACAGCGAATATAGGACTATATCTATTATGACGCCAGATGTGCGTAGGCTTACTAGCAAGTATGGAAACTCTGTTTTGTCTTCTGCTCTACCTACATGGAAGCGCCTGCGTTTAGCAGAAGACTCTGTGCTGATGGCTCGTATAAACAGAGGTGTTTTGAGGTATATTTACAAGATCGGAATTCCTGAAGGTATGGCGAATCAGGAGGCGGTTTCAAACTTAATAGATGAGTACGTTACGGAGCTTAAGAGGGCTCGTGCTCTTAACACAGACGCTTCTAGTCCTAACTATGCTGATCGGTTCAATGCCTTATCCTCCCTCGAAGATATTATCATCCCTGTGTGGGGTGAAGCTAATAATGTTATGATAGATAAAATTGGTGGTGAAGTTGATATTAGGTGGATAACAGATATAGAAGAGCTAAGAAACCAATTAGCAACGGCGCTTAGGGTACCCTTACCATTATTAAGTGGGTATTCTAAAGAAGCTCCGCCTGCTTTGGGGCAGGGTAGCCTTGAACGTTTAGATATACGTTTTGCTAGGCAGGCTAGGCGTATACAAAGAGCGTTGATATGTGGTCTTACCCGTTTGGTACAGATACACTTGGCCTATCAAGGTATTGATCCAGACTTAAATATGTTTAAGATAAACATGACTGAAACGTCTTCCGCTGAGGAAGAAGAACTTAAAGATGCCTTAGATAAGGGTGTAGATGTTGTTGATAAACTATCTGAGTTGGTTACTAGGATGCTAGGGGAAGAGGATGTAGATAAGAGGGCACTTTTAGACTATTTAAATAAGAAGTTCCTTAAATTGAATGATATGGATTTGGAAAAGATGGTGCTTAAAGGTAACCCGCATGCATTTAAGACTGAGCGCACCGAAGAGCCGGTAGAGGGTGTAGAGACTGCCGATGCAGCGTCACTTGAAGAACCAAATCCGTTTAGGGAAGACAGGACGATGTCCGATCTTAAATCGTATTTACCCCTAAATGAGGGCAAGAACGAAGAGTGGGATAAGGTGTGGTCTAACAAAAAAGTAGTAGTTAAGCCGATTGAGGGTAAGAAATAATACTGCAATAGTGAAATTGTAAATAAAAAAGGAGGTCAAAATGCCAAGAGGAGATGGAACAGGGCCTGCAGGACGTGGTGCAAGAACTGGAGGACAGAGAGGGAGTTGTCCAGGAGCAACCCCAAGGTCTATGCCAGCAAATGGTAAGGGTGCAGGTATGGGCAGGGGCTTAGGTAGAGGCAGGGGCTTAGGTAGAGGCATGGGTGTAGGTATATGTTGGGGACCGCCCATTAAATGAAGGGTTTGTTAAAACACATAGTGGAAGCATTGGAAGAGGATGGTGACGTGGAAGAATTTGGCGATTATGCAGATTTGTCTCCTGATGATCAAATTAGAAAACACCAAGCCAGGGTAAAAGCTATTATCAATGTTATTATTGCAGAGCTTGGCATCAGAGCTGAAACCCACGATGCGTCTAAGTTACAGGAGCCAGAAATATCCAAGTGGCGTGAATATATTCCTACCTTGTCTAAGTTTAAGTATGGCACGGAAGAATATAAGAAAGCGTCTAAGGATATGGGCGATGTAATAGGCGTACACCAAAAGGCTAACCGTCACCATCCAGAGTTTTATAAAGACGGTATTAAAGGAATGAGTTTAGTAGATTTGGTTGAGCTCATTTGCGATTGGAAGGCTGCCTCTGAGAGGACAAATGGTGGGGACATTAAGCAGTCTGTTGAGGATAATCAGAAGCGATTTGGGTACTCTGATGATGTAAAGGCATTGTTGTTAAATACTATAGCTTTAATTGAGGGGAAGCAAGTACCGACCGAGGAAACGCTAGAACCAACTGAACCGCATTCTGGTCATATGGAAAGGGATTCAAGCTAAATGAGCGAAGAGCCTGTTTTATCTGATGCAGAACGCAATGATATATTAAGGCAACTTGTTGAAAGGAAAAAGCCTACTACAGAAGCAACTGTAGATAGTAATAAACCTTCTTCTACTGATGGATCGTTGCAAACTTTTGGTAGCCTGCTTGAGCAATCTATGATTAATAGGGCGAAGTTTGAAGAGGTTGATGATAAAGAGGTAGATGACTTAAGATCTAAAGTTTTATCTGAATCTAGGCTAGATTTAATCGGAGATTTATTAAAATGATAAAAGAAGAAAAAGATATATTCAAACCGCAATCTGATGATCACGTGGCTGAGATTGAGAAGCGTAGGCTTTCTAAGTTTCCTAAGTACCGCAATATTAAAATAAAAGGTACAGGATCTAGTGCTCGTGTTGAAGGTGAAGCGTATAACGCTGAGATGGATATGTGGACTAATTTTGAAGGCATTTTATATATAATGATGATTAGATTTGCGTTTACAAAGGGCAGCGAAGACCTTGGACGTAAAATTTGGGCGTTACAGGACGGTCTTCGTGGTGTTAAACCAGAAGATTGTGATTGGGATTGGTCGGCTATTCGCGATAGCTCGCCAGAAGCAAAAGCATCCATATTTGAATTGGTTTCCAAATATGTAGATATAGGTGCGTTTGAGAAGCACCTAAGAGCTTCTAAAGGCTCTGGTGAGGAGAGGCTAGGGTCTGCAACAGAAGCAAAGTTGGATAGGGTGGGTTTTAGTACTTTGGTGGATAAGGTTAAGGAAGAGGTGTTTAAGCCAGTGTCTCCAGAGGAAGAGGAGGAGCGTGAGAAAGCTAACCCTCATCCAAATGTTGTTTGTGAGGTTTGTGGTGTAAGGATGAGTCCGTATAATGAAGGTTGTTGGGCATATTTTATAGACTCCAAAGGCAAGTGTTATCCGAGGATGAGGTATGGTGATGAGGGCGGAGATGCGTCTGTGCCGTGCCACGACTGTAATGTTGTAGGCGGGGCTGTTCACCATGATGGGTGTGATATGGAGAGATGCCCAAAATGCGGTAGGCAGGCTATATCCTGCGGGTGTGAGTTTACACAAGTTACCAATAGCAAGCCAAGCGCCAGGGAAAGTTGTAGCAAACCAACTGTAAAATTTACTTGGAGTTTGACTGAGGGCGTTTCCCAAGCTAAGAAGCTTTATGTTGATACTAGGAAGCTTTCTCCTAGAGTATTTGCAAAGCTTGTAGCTTATGACCCTACAGATCAGAAAAAATATATTGAGTGGATTGCCCGCGTCTTTTTTAAAGAAAGGATGCACCACGAAGACCTTCCTAAGTTTGAGGCCATAAAGAAATTTGATGAATTGTGCAACAAAAATGTAATTACTCAAAAAGATATTAACCAGTATGCTAATATTGAAGCAGTATATGACGAAGTAAAGAAGCACGAGGATGTTAAAACTAAGGGCGAGGAAGAACGCGAAATAAAAGGGAACGCCGAGGCAGTCTTTCAAAATAACAAAGTTGTAATTATATTTCCTAAAGATAAAGAAGCGTCTTGCGTTTATGGAAAAGGTACTAAATGGTGCACATCGGCTGATTCTTCTTACAATTATTTTAACAGGTACTTCTTTGATCAATACACTAACTTGTATTATATACTGCCTAAAGGCGAATATATGCAAAAGTATGGTAAGATTGCAGTAGCGGTTGAGAGGGGCGGCAAGAAGACCTACTTTGATGCTACAGATGCGTCGCATGATGACGCTTGGTTTAGACCGATAGCCAAGGATTTGGGTATACCAGTTAGCAAAAAGAAGACAACGGAGAGTGTAACATTTGGCGGTTTGCTTGGGTGCACGGCTGATGTATTGAGTGCTAAAACTGGTAAAGGGCGTTGGGATGTTTAATGATTTAATGACATATACATTAAACGAGCGTGACATCTTCAAACCTATATCTGACTTGGATTATCAAGAACGGCAGGTCAAGAAGGCAGAGATGAAGGCTCAACAGGCAGAGAAGACACGTGTTGCTATACGGGCGTTTGAAGGGGATTTTGTACATAGCAATATTGTTACTAAACCATCTTATAAAGCCATTTTAGATATGGGCGTGGAAGACGTTACGTCGGGCAATCAGGTGTTGGCTTTACGATATAACGATTTAGCTTGGTCTACGAGCGGAGTTTATCGTACTAGATTGTATGGTGATGGTGATATATATTTGTTGGTTGAATTTGATGGGCGTGCTGGTTTCGAATCTGCGGTTAACCCCATGAGTTATGATCCTGTTGAGGATGTACTACATAATTTGTTTATTTTTATTAAGAAAGCGGTAGTTAGGTTTAAAGAATATGATAGGGTTAGCAACCTCCCATTTAGCTATGAGGATATAAAAGCTACACCTGAGTATCGACAGTTTATGGATAGAGGGCTTGTAGATATAACTAGCAAGGTGCAACAAGAAAGAAGGGTGGTTAGGTTTAAGAACCCTAGTGGTGGGTATTACAACATTCATCCAAATGGGTATATTAGAAGGGATCCATCAGGCAGACAAAGCGAACAGAGCTGGAGCCGGTATGGTGTTGCTAATACCCTAGATGAATATAGAGAACTGATGAGAATACTGCTAAATAGGCGTACCCTTAGGGCGTTTGAAGCCAAAAGTGTTTTTAAGCCAGTGTCTAGGGAAGAAGTTGCTCAGAGGAAGAAGGTTGTTGTTGCCAAGGCGAAGGCTGTGAAAGATACAGCTAAATCATTAATTAAAGGTCTTGGTTTAAATAAAGATACATACGATGCTTATTTAAATGATACTGATACAGTTAGAGATATATCAGATGAGTTGCAGAAACATTCGGATGTCTTAGATGATCTTGATGCCAATTTGCCAGACTATGTGGACGAGGTAATTGAAATTATAGATGCGCAGTTTAGTATGACAAAGGTTGTTTGCAAACAGTGCGGGCATTTGATGGATTTGACAACTGATGCGACCAGATACTTCCGTGGTGAACCAGAGGCGTGGTCTTGCCCGTCGTGTTCTTATACAACAGAGGAAGAAGAAAACCCGAGGTTTGTGAGAGTTCATGATCAGGACTTGGACGAGTCTCCTAGGCAAGTTACTAAAACCTTTACTTACTATACTTTTAACGAGCTTTCAGATGAAGCTAAGCAGAATGCAATAGAAAAACTGCGCGATATAAATGTTGACTATGACTGGTGGGAAAATGATTATATATCTGAAGTACTTTCAGATAAGTATGGCATTGCTTTTAGTATATCTGAGGACTTTGGGTTTGATTTAGATCGTGGACAATATGTAAGTTTTGGTAGGACTTTAGAAATTAAAGATAGTGCTAAATTCCTTAAAAGAGTTGCAGCACCTATTGCTAAACCTTACTATTTAAGATATAAGCAGTTGGCATTGGCAGACAAGAAACCAGTACGTAAATTGAGTTTAAGCAACAGAGACATTTTCAAACCTGCTTCTGATGTGGATGTAAAGCAACGCGATCAAGACAAAATGGCGATTGCTATGGAGGACTTCTACCAATCTGTAAGTAAAGGCGAGTATACAGAAGATGAGGAGATGTCTTTTACGTTTGATCACCCGTCTGGTCAGTCTACTCAAATCCTTGTAGTATTGCCTTATGGAGTACCGGAAGGCATAATTAGTGATATTGAATCATGGTTTAATGATGATGTTGTAGGTTTTGCATTAGGCTACTTACAGAAGGAATTTGATTATATGATGTCGGATGAGGGTGTTATAGATACAATTAAAAACGGCGACTACGAATTTGATGAAGATGGTGACGTAGTACATAGTTAAAATAAGGAGAACGTAATGAAGAGCCAATTTGATGATTTTACTAGCCACATTATTGGTGACATGGCTAAAATAACAGATTCAGCAGGGGCGAAGCAAGCTGGATGGGAAATGGTTGGTAAGGAGAATACTGGCGATTTCCTTATGAGGCGCAGGGTTAAGATAGTAGAGAACCAACACATGAACGAGGCAGACAACAAACGTCAGCATGCTGGTGAGGAGGGGTGGTATTATAAAGGCGTTAGAACAGCCCCGTACGTTCAGACTGATGATGGTGCGAAGTTAACGTTGGTTGAAGGCGAGTTTATTTTCCTTTAAAATAGGTAATAATAATGAGCGATTTGTTGAGTTATATGATAACTGCTGGTATTGATGATGTAAGCGAAGGCGTTGCCTCCGCCAAGGTTGCTTACGTTGATACTAGAAAAATTAGCCCGAGCCAGTTTAAGAAACTGGTTGAGGTGGATAAGACACAAAATAAAAAGTATATAGATTGGTTGTCTAAGGTATTTGTAGCTGGAAACAGAAATTTTGATCAGTTAGGTGTTGTCAACAGGTTTGAGGAGTTGTTAAATAAGAATAAAATACCTGTAGATAAGAGGGATATAGGCAGATATAAGTCCCCAGAAGAGGTTTATGATGTAGTTAAGCATTTTGAGGCTACTAGTACTAAAGGTGAAGTTGAGAGAGAAATAAAGAGTGAAGAGGCGGATGTTGTTTTTGAGAATGATAAAGCGAAGGTTGTTAGACCTAAGACCGCCAGAAGCTCTTGTATTTACGGAGCCAATACTAAGTGGTGTACGGCGTCTACTGATTATGATAACTACTTTAATGACTATTATTATAGCAGGGGCGTTAACCTTTACTATGTGCTTACCAAGGTACCAGTTGCCAAGAATTTTGAGAAAGTGGCGGTTTCTGTAAGTAAGGGCGGCAGGAAAGAATATTTTGATGCTATCGATAACGTTATACCAAAAAAGAAGGCGGAGCAATTCTTAGCTGACCTAGGAATCCCGATTAATTAGGTAAAACTATGAAAGACTTGTTAAAACATATACTTGAGCAACAGAAGAAGGTTATAACGGTGGAACCAGAAACGGAGCCAACAACTGAACCGACCACAACGCCAGAGACTCCCGAGAAGCCAAAGTCGCCAATAGCCCCTACTCCGGGCATTACGCCAAATCCTAAGGCTGAAGAGAAAGACGTTGAACTGTTTGTGAGGGCACGGGAGAGCAGGATAAGATGAACGACATATTTGGACAAATGCTTAAGGAAGCGGATGTTATACATCCGGATAAGAAACAGTGGATTGAAGCTGGCGATCCAGAAATTAATGCTTTGTTGCCTAAATTATCAGAGAAGGAAAAAAGCTACTTGCGTATGATTACTAGTGCCAATTATAAGGAAATGGTACGCAAGATAAAGATGTATACTAAGGTAACTCCTACAGAGGAAAACTTGCCGTCCTTGGCATATGCTATGATGGGAGCATTACAAAGGGCAGTAGCCATTGAGAGTGCCCATAAACAGTACTTGGAAGAGTTGGCTTTAACGTGCGTTTTTGATGTACCAGAGTTTAAGATGGTTGAGGATGCTTATACGTCTGATCAGTTGCGCATTAATGCCAAACTAGAGCCTCCAAAGGCAGAAGACCTTATACCTAATACAGAGGCGCCAGAGGGTGGTTTGTCCCAAGCCGAGCAGATGAATATGGATATAGCTCAAGGTTTGTCAGACGTTACTGAAGAACAATTGAAGAGGCGCTTTGCGAACTTAATGACTGCGGGCGGATCTACATTGAAGATGCATTTGTTTGCTATGATGAACGACAAACTTAAAGCTATTGATAAAGATTTGCCTACTTATTATGGTATTTTGGCTACTATGGCACAGTTGGGTTATTGGGTTATGCCAGACGGTATTGAGATGGCAGCTGCTGGTGATGATGCGTCTAGAGCTGGATCGTCGCAAGTTGTCCCAAATGGTGATGTTTATACTATAAAAGCACGCGCTGTGGTGTTTCCTTACCTCGTACATGAAATTGTTAAAGGCGTATATGAGTGGTTGTCTTTACGTGGTGAACATCAGGATATTATGAAGAAGGAAACTATCGGACAGGAGACAAGGGATATGTTGGCTGGTCCCGAAGTGTTTAAGATTGTCAGTTCCTACTTGCCAGCTGATAGGCAGGAGTTGTTACCGTTGGTACAAAAGTTGATGGGTAACCTTAAAGCGAGAGAGATAACGGATGTTTTATCCAAGAGTACAGAGGGTGAGTTTACAATGAAGAAGTTGATGGCACAGGCTGAAAAGGAGTGGGCGGAATATCAATCTAAGAGGGAGCAGACAACTTAATGAACCAAACTCGCTCGAAAGCATTATTGGAAGTAATAAGAAACTTTTCAGCTACGCGGTATGAGGCACAAATGCAGAAAGTAGTAGAAGCTTATCAATTTGGCAGTGAAAAGTCGGTTGACGAGGCGCTTAAAGGTCTTCCAACTGAATATCAGTTGTTGGAGGCAATAGTTTCTAAACTAAAAGGCAAGAGTGTATATACGAATTTGTGTAAGATAATAAAAAACGAGAACGTTGACTCAGTAGATAAGGCTATAGGGTTGTCGTCGCTCCTTACCCACGTATTAATAGAAGCTCGTACAAACCGTGAATATAGGATGTTGATTCCGACTCTGCTTAGGAAATTGGAGGATATACTGTGAGCCTAGAGGACTTTATTTCTAATATACATGAGGGCGTAAATGAATCTCCGATGGATACATACGAATATACTAGGGGTGATTCAATAAAGGCACTTAATGCTATACGTATGAACTTAGGCAAGGAACTGGGTGCAAATACTAACGTACGCCCAATAGCTTCCAAATACCTAACCTTTACGGAAGGTACATCCAACAAGTATCACTACTTTGCTATGTTTAAGCTTGGCGATGAGTGTGTGGCCGCCAACGCCTTTGCCCGTATTGGGTACGATCCGCAGGTTAAAATATTTGCCCGTGGAGACGAGGCTACTGTTAAAGCATCCTACAAGGAAAAGTTGAACTCCAAAATAAAGAAGGGTTATGCTATTCAAGAATCGGACGGGCCAAGGAAATCAGAACAACAGTTTAATAGTATTGTGGAGTCCAAGGTAAACGAAGCTGGCGAGCCTAGATGTCCATATTGTGGTAAAGAACTCGTAGCGGTTGCTGATAATCGGTATGATTGCCCTAAAGGATGCTTACCGCAGGCGATGAGCTTAGATCAAATTGATAGTATGTTGGCGCCTACTGAGTCCATTAAAGAATCACATTTGGCTACCATTATTGCTCGCGTTAAAAATAGGTTGGAAGGCGTTTATAATGGAAATGAGCAAGAAGCTGCCCATGATAAACTGTGGCTACAGTCGGTTGGCAACTTGCAAGAATATATGGATGACAATAAAGACTACACAGACGATGAGGCAGATGAAGCCAGCAACCTTTATATGAGATATGCCAAATATATGAAATATACTAGAGAATCTAAAGTAGTTGAGGATGCAGTGCAAAGGCCTCATGATGTTAGATTATCTATTGAAGACGATCAAGTTCCTATAGATCACCCAGACCCTAGTGGGCTTTTACATGCATACGATTCTAACAATGTTTTGTTGGTTTGGTGGTATAACCCAGCAACGGCTGAATTTGTAAAGTCAAACAACCCGAAGGCTTTGCACGTGGACGATATAAATACTAAGGTTAAAGACTATGCAAACTGGGTGAGGGGTAGAGTGTTTAATTATCAAGGCAAAAACTACCTTGTGGTTTATTACCCAGAAAAGAAGAAGGTGACTGGTCTTCAATTAGCCGATATATTTGATAAGGCTTATAACAGTGTAGATGATCCGATTACACGCATTATTGATGATAATGGAAAAGATATTAGTAAACTGTTGGAGTCGTATCAGTCCTACCCGACAGAGAGCTCAGAATCTGGTGAATGGAAGGCATTTGGAGTCAAGACGCTTCCTATTGAGGAAGTGCGTAAATTGGTGGAAAAGAAGGCTGACAAAAAGACGTTAAAATGTAAGACATGTGGGGCAGGTATAACTAAACAACAGTCTGTTAGTTTTAGAGGGGAGTGTCCAGAGTGTTGGGCCGATGTTGTTTATGACAAGGAAGAGCCTCTTGAAAAGCGTCTCGCCAAGTACCCCGTTCTTGAGTCTACTCAGACTGCTAGCCCTACATTTGATTTTAATGGTAAGCAGTATCAGGCAGATATTGAGGTTACAGTTTACGAGCAGGGCGGTCACGGGTTGCCAGAACCGGCAAAGAACTATATTGAAAATATAAAGATTTTAAAGGTGTGGGAAAATACTCCCCCATTTAAAGAAGTCGAGTTAACTGATGTACTACGTAAGAGGATTGAACACTTGGTTGATGATGGGGATATTGAGCTTACAGAGTCTAGACCTTCAGAGAAGTATGGAAAATGTAGCATATGTGGCGATGAAAAACATAAGCAGGAGTTAAAGAAGAATAAAGGCATATGCGATGCATGCAAGCAGGCGATTGCGACCGAAGACGAATACCTTGATTCAAAAACAAATGAAGCTCAACTTCCGACAGCAGACTATGAAGGAAAGAGATATTTTGTAGATAAACGGCTAGAGGAGTTGCGCAATGTTGAAGATCCTCATGACGTTGTTGTTTTTGATGATATTGGTGATGAGGCTCTAACTAGGATTTTAGACTTGGTAGAACCAGAGGGCGATGACAAGTTTGAATCTGTTACTAGCTTTGGTAATATGGTTACGCATGTGCATAGCAAAGCAAATGAGAAAACGATGGATGAGTTCTTTGGCAGGGGTGGTAGGTTTAAGAAATTTAAGGTTGGTGCATTAGTAGTTACTAGGAAAGATGGTGTAGCTCATCTTTCTCTTAACCGCTATGATGCTGGTTCTAATGGTATAATTATTGGTGTAGATGGTGGCGGATATGTTGATGTTAGGATGGAGCCTACTGGGAAGGTAGAAACATTTAAATGTGGTGATTTGCAAGTTAAGTCAGTTGTGCGTGCCTTTTGTACTCGGTGCGGAAGGCATACGATACACAATGATGGCAGGTGTCAATCTTGCAGGTCTGAGTTTAAAACAGATGCAGACGTAGCATCAGAATAAGGGGATATTATGGGCATTGAGAATTTTATTAAGCATATACATGAAAAGGTTAATGAAGATACTGGTTTGAAGTATGATGAGAAGTATTATATATTTTTGGATGACTTAAGAGATTCTGGGGAAACAAACATGTATGGAGCTAGACCATATTTGATGGAGGAGTTTGAATTGTCTAGGCAGGAGGCAACCGATATTCTTTCTGACTGGATGAAGACGTACGGTGATAGGCATCCAAAAGAGTCTAAAGTAAATGAGAAAACGACGTGGGGTGAAACTACTCTTAATATTGGATTAAATAAGTTCTCCAACCCAGATTTCACTGGATGGTCAGTTAAGTTGCCTGGTGGTTCATTAGTTAAAGTAGATACTTCTGGCGTTGCGTCAACTTCGGATAAGACATTGAAACTTGAAAACGGTGAAACGTTATATGCTGGTGATGACTTTGTTTATAGGGACGACAAGTGTAAGTTAGTTGATCCTAATGGCAAAGAGATTGAATTGTCTTTAAGGCAGGATGAGTCTAAAGTAATTGAGCACAAAGATAAATTTGGTAGAAGTTGGGGCTTGCCTAAAGCAGAATTGTGTAAGGTTTGCGGTCAGCCCGATAGTTGTGGAGATTGTAACCATAAAAAGTTATCTGATGATGATGTGAAGAAACTAAAAGAAACCAAGGTAAATGAAGTAAACAACTTTAAAGTTTTTACGCGTAGGTGGTGGAAGGATAACTCAAGTTATCCTAACGGGTTAGAGCCTGATTCCACAGCGAAGAAGACTATAATAGGATATGCTAGTACAGAAGAAGAGGCTCGAAGGATGTGTCAAGATTGGAATAATAGTCATAATCCGGGCAAATATTCAGTTAAGGCTGAGTATACGGCAGAGTCTAAGGTGAGTGAGTCTCCAATAGGGTTGTGCCCAGATCAAGGTCCAGCAAAAGGCAAGACGGCCAAAGAACGCATCCAAAACCTAGTAAAGATTTTAAGATCAGAGAAGAATGAAATTAGTACTAATGATGCGCGGGATATAGAATCCCTATTTAAAGCAGTTGAGGCCGGCGATACAAACCA
>Ga0172382_10001319_pt1 | contig 44705 bp, 46 predicted proteins | sample Leawel138RmetaG_FD_122245 | JGI IMG/M metagenome (GOLD analysis project Ga0172382, IMG submission 122245) | Leachate microbial communities from a municipal landfill in Southern Ontario, Canada - Leachate well 138R metaG | ecosystem: Engineered > Solid waste > Landfill > Unclassified | place...
CGCGACCTTGCCGGCCATCATCGTGTCGGTGGCGCGGCGGATGCCGTCGACCAGCGATTCCTTGCAGCCATACTTGTTGTCGAATTTCGACTTGGTGACCGAGTCGTTGACGTTGATCGCCGGGAAGGGAAGCAGCCCCTTCTTCTGGAGCTGGTAGAGCCGGTTGACGCCGGTGGTGGTCTCTTCCGAGACGCCGCGGATCGCCGTGCGCTGCCGAGTGAAGAAGCCGGGGGTCGCGGCCATGCGTTTCCTGATCTGGGCGAAGAGGATTTCCTCCTCTTCATTGCCGGGCTTGGACAGCACGTCCTCGCCGGCTTCGGCGCGCGCGCCGATCAGGATGTACATGGTGGCGTCGCCGCCATCGTCGAGGATCATGTTAGACGGCTCGCCGTCCGGCCACTGAAAGATGCGGTCGGTGTATTCCCAGTACTCGGTCAGCGTCTCGCCCTTGACCGCGAAGACCGGCGTGCCGGAGGCGGCGATGGCCGCGGCCGCATGGTCCTGGGTGGAGAAGATGTTGCAGGAGGCCCAGCGCACCTCGGCGCCCAGCGCCGCAAGCGTCTCGATCAGCACCGCGGTCTGGATCGTCATGTGCAGGGAGCCGCTGATGCGCGCGCCCTTCAGCGGCTTCGACGCGCCGAATTCCTCACGGCAGGCCATCAGGCCCGGCATCTCGGTCTGCGCGATCTCGATCTCCTTGCGGCCCCAGTCGGCCAGGCCGATATCCGCGACCTTGAAATCCTGCCCACTCATCCATTCGCTCCGGTTCGGTGAAACCATGCCGCGTCGGCGCCCCCGATGAGGAAGGCGGCGCACGGCCCATCCTGCCCGCCGACTAGCAGAAAAGCGGCCTTGCGGCAATCCGACATAAAGAAATGTTTATGTGATTGTACGGGAAGTCAGGCTTCCTCGCCGAAGCGCGAGGCGACCAGCTCCTCCAGCGCCGCCATCAGCGCCGCGGCCTGGCGGCCGCGCGCGGTGACGCGGATCGCGCAGCCGGGGCTGGCGGCCAGCATCATCAGGCCCATGATCGAGGTGCCGCCGACGCTCAACCCGTCCTTCTCGACCTCGACGGTGGCGTCGTAGCCGCCGACGAGCTGGACGAACTTGGCCGAGGCGCGCGCATGCAGCCCGCGCTTGTTGACGATCAGCAGCTCCCTGCTGACAGGCTGCCCGGGTTCGCTCATTTGCCGCTGAGGACCTGGCTGGCGACGTTGATGTATTTGCGCCCGGCCGTCTGCGCCTCCTGCAGGGCGGCGGCCATGTCGCCGCCGGTGCGCACGCTGGTCAGCTTGATCAGCATCGGCAGGTTGACGCCGGCGATGACCTCGACGCTGCCGGCGCGCATCACCGAGATGGCGAGGTTGGACGGCGTGCCGCCGAACATGTCGGTCAGGATGATGACGCCGGCGCCGGTGTCGACACGCGCGACCGCCTCGACGATATCGGCGCGGCGGCGCTCCATGTCGTCGTCGGCGCCGATGCAGACGGTCTCGAAATTCTCCTGCGGGCCGACGACATGCTCGACGGCGAGGCGGAATTCATCGGCCAGATGGCCATGGGTGACGAGGACGACCCCGATCATGCCGCGCACCGCGGTTTCAGGCGCGCCCGCGCCCCGACGGCGGGCATTGCGGGAAAGGGTCCCGCCGCGGGATCGCATATCGTTTCCTCAAGACCGGCCAACAGCTGCTCCCCGTCAATACGCGCCCGCAACGACCCTTCGCGACCGGGCCGGTCGCGGCGCCGGGCGCGGGACGGCTATCTTGTCAGCGGCCCGGCCAATAACAAGCCCCAAAATGCCCGCCGACGAACCAAATTGCCGCAGTTTCGGGCAGGAACGGTCAGGAAGGGGTGCTGTCGGCCCGCTCGAGCCAGGCGCACAGCGCACGCGCGCCGCCCTCGATCTCGTGCTCAGGAAGGTCGAGCCGCGGCAGGCGGATGCCGGGAAGCGGCTCGTCGAACGCGCCATCGCCGGCCAGGCGCGGGGCCTGCGCGCGGGGAACGAGGCGCACGACCCGGTCGATGACCGCCTGGCGCTCGGCCGCGACCGGAACGGGGCCGAGACCGCGGATCTCGGCCAGCCCGGCGATCGGCTCCGGGACCTCGGCGACCAGCCGGCCGGCCGCGACCGAGAGCCAGACGCGATCGTCGGCGACCAGCATGGCGAAGCGGCCGCGCGCGCGCTCCATGGCGATCGCCGCGAGCGCCAGCGCGGTCTTGCCCGCGCCGGACGGACCGAAGACGAGGACGCCGGCAGCGCCGGCGACGAGCGCGGTGGCGTGGAGGTTGACGCGCCCCGGATTGGCCGGCACGGCGCTCACTCCCCGGCCGGCAGGGTGACGACGAAGCGCGCGCCGGCAAATTCGCCGGGCTTGGCGCCGGCGATGTTCTCCGCCGTCAGCCGGCCGCCATGGGCCTCGACGATCTGGCGGCTGATCGACAGGCCGAGGCCTGAATTCTGGCCGAATGCCTCGCTCGAAGGCCGGTCGGTATAGAAGCGCTCGAAGATGCGGTCGATGTCCTCGACGCGAATGCCGGGGCCGTTGTCGTCGACGGTGACGACGACGTGGCGCGGCGAGCGCGTCAGCGTGATGACGATGCGGCCCTTGTCCTCCGGCACGAAGGAGCGGGCATTCTCGATCAGGTTGGTCAGCACCTGACCCAGCCTCAGATCGTGGCCGGAGACGGTAAAGTCACGGCCGGTCTGACCCTTCTTCGCCGTGCGGACCTGGATGTCCACCGCCTTGCGCCCGTGCCCGGCCTCGCGCGAGGCGTCGGCGATCTCGGTGGCGAGCTTGAAGAGGTCGACGCGGCCGGCATCCTCGCGCGCCAGCTCGGCGTCGAGGCGCGAGGCGTCGGAAATGTCGGTGATCAGCCGGTCGAGACGGCGCACGTCGTGCTGGATCACCTCCATCAGCCGGGCGCGCGACTCCTCGTTCCTGGCCAGCGGCAGCGTCTCGACCGCGCTGCGCAGCGAGGTCAGCGGGTTCTTCAACTCGTGGCTGACATCGGCGGCGAAGCTCTCGATGGCCTCGATGCGGGCGTAGAGCGCGTTGGTCATGTCGCGCAGCGCCACCGACAGGTTGCCGATCTCGTCCTGCCGGTCGGAGAAATCGGGAATCTCCTCGCGGTTCTTGACGCCGCGCCGGACGCGAACCGCGGCCGCGGCCAACCGGCGCAGCGGGTTGGCGATGGTGGAGGCCAGCAGCATCGACAACATGGCGGTGACGATCGCGGCGACGCCGAAGACGCGCAGGATGGCGCGGCGCTCAGCGGCGACGATCTTGTCGATGTCGCCACCCTGCGTCGACAGCATCAGCGCGCCGAGCACGGCGCGATAGCGCTGGATCGGCACCGCGACCGAGACGATCTGCTCGCCCTGCTCGGTGACGCGCACCAGCGTCGCCGTCGTGCCCTGAAGCGCGCTCACCACCTCGGGGAAGGCAGCGCCGCCGCCGCCCGGCGGCTCGCGATAGACGGGCAGGTCGGAGCGGGCGAAGAAGCCGACGACGAGCTTCTCCAGCCGCAGCAGCAGGCCCGGCTCCTCGCCGCCGGCCACCGGCGGCAGGTTGTAGCGCAGGATCTGACCGCGCGAGTAGAGCGCGCGTGAATCGAGCAGCAGCGAGGCGTCCCGGTCGAAGATGCGTCCGCGCGTATCGGTGGGCGAAAGCAGCCGGCGCAGAACCGGCGCCACCCGCTCGGGATTGATGGGGAAGTGCAGGCTGTCGAGCTGGCCGCTGTCGGTCGGCAGGCTCTCGCCGGCCTGAAGCTCGAGCAGCCGCTCGGGGTCAATGGTGATGGCGTCGGTCTCGACCGTGGCGGAAGCCGCGATCGCGCCGGCGATGATCTCGCCCTGCGTGCGCAGGCTGTCGATGCGCGCCTGCACCAGCCCGTCGCGGAACTGGTTGATGTAGAGGATGCCCACCACCGTCATGCACAGGGCCGCGAGGTTGAGGACGAGGATGCGCCGCGTCAGGCTGGAAAAGACGTAGTGGCCGAAAAAACGGCGCAGCGACAGCGCGACGCGCGAAAGCGGACGCAACGCGCCCGCGCTCCGTGCCGGCCTCGCAGCCCTGTCGCTCGTGGTCCCGGACGCCATCGCTTCCCCGCGATCCTTCCCGCGGGCGTCACGCCTCGCGGAAGCGGTATCCTACGCCATAAAGCGTCTCGATCATGTCGAAATCGTCGTCGACCGCCTTGAATTTCTTGCGCAGGCGCTTGATGTGGCTGTCGATGGTGCGGTCGTCGACATAGACCTGCTCGTCATAGGCCGAGTCCATCAGCGCGTCGCGGCTCTTGACCACGCCCGGCCGCTGGGCCAGCGAATGCAGGATCAGGAACTCCGTCACCGTCAGCACCACGGGCTCGCCCTTCCAGGTGCAGGTGTGGCGCTCCTGGTCCATGACGAGCTGGCCGCGCTCCAGCGACTTGGCCTGCTGGCCGGTCGCCTTGGCGCCGGCCTCGCGGGCATTGGCCCGGCGCAGCACCGCGCGCACCCGCTCGACGAGGAGCCGCTGCGAGAACGGTTTCCGGATGAAGTCGTCGGCGCCCATCTTCAGGCCGAACAGCTCGTCGATCTCGTCGTCCTTGGAGGTGAGGAAGATCACCGGGATGTCGCTCTTCTGGCGCAGGCGGCGCAGAAGCTCCATCCCGTCCATGCGCGGCATCTTGATGTCGAAGATGGCGAGGTTGGGCGGGCGGGCGGTCAGCCCCTCGAGCGCGGAGGCGCCGTCGGTGTAGGTCTCGACGCGATAACCCTCCGATTCGAGCGCGATCGAAACGGACGTCAGGATGTTGCGGTCGTCATCGACCAGCGCAATCGTTGCCATGTCAAACGGCTCCCTCATGAGCGGGCGTCCCTTCCTGCATGCGGAAGGGGCCATAAGCGGACGGAATGGGTACAAAATGTGGCAAGCGGTCCGCTCCCCTTCTCTCTCGCCCGTGTCTCGCCCTGTCCAGGCGGCTGCGCGGCATCGCGCCTGCGCCGCCATATGGGCACAGTGCTTGAGGATATGAACAGTTACAACCGATTTAAACCCGTCCGGAAAACTTTAAATCGATTAATGATTTGAAATTAATGGACTTTTCTGTTTCTGCACCTGTCACCTTCGGCGGAAGGGCCTTATCCGGCCCGGCCCGGCGGGGGCGAGAACACTTTTTTCGGCTCCGGCGTGGTGGTGAGGAATGAACGAGATCGGCCTGCGTAACGCGAAAAACGGCATCGAAACCGTCGGTCTGAAAACGACCGGCACGGTCCATTACAATCTCGGCGCGGCCGAGCTTGTCGAGCACGCGCTGCGACGCGACGAGGCGCGGCTGACCGCCCATGGCGCGCTGGTGGCCACCACCGGCCAGCACACCGGCCGCTCGCCCAAGGACAAGTTCGTGGTGCGCGACGCCTCGACCGAAGCGCATGTGTGGTGGGACAACAACAAGCCGATGACGCCCGAGCAGTTCTCGGCGCTTCATGACGATTTCCTCGCCCACGCGGCCGACCTCGACCTCTACGTCCAGGACCTTGTCGGCGGCGCCGACGAGGCCAACAGCCTGCCGACGCGCGTCGTCACCGAATATGCCTGGCACTCGATGTTCATCCGCAACCTCTTGATCCGGCCGGAGCGCGCGGCGCTCGCCGGTTTCGAGCAGAAGCTGACCATCATCGACCTGCCCTCGTTCCGCGCCGACCCGGCCCGCCACGGCTGCCGCACCGAGACCGTGATCGCGGTCGATTTCAGCCGCATGCTGGTGCTGATCGGCGGCACCGCTTACGCCGGCGAGATGAAGAAGTCGGTGTTCACCGTCCTCAACTATCTCCTGCCCGAGAGCGGCGTGATGCCGATGCACTGCTCGGCCAATGTCGGCTCGAACGATGACGCGGCCGTGTTCTTCGGCCTGTCCGGCACCGGCAAGACCACGCTGTCGGCCGATCCCTCCCGCACGCTGATCGGCGACGACGAGCATGGCTGGGGCGAGAGCGGCATCTTCAATTTCGAGGGCGGCTGCTACGCCAAGACGATCCGGCTTTCGGCCGAAGCCGAGCCGGAGATCTTCGCCACGACGCGCCGCTTCGGCACGGTGCTGGAGAACGTCGTCCTCGACGAGACCCGCGTGCCCGACTTCAACGACGGGTCGCTGACGGAGAACACGCGCTGCGCCTATCCGCTCGATTTCATCCCCAACGCCTCGGAGACCGGCCGCGCCGGCCATCCGAAGACCGTCATCATGCTGACGGCCGATGCCTTCGGCGTGATGCCGCCGATCGCGCGCATGACCCCGGCGCAGGCGATGTACCACTTCCTCTCCGGCTACACCGCCAAGGTCGCCGGCACCGAGCGCGGCGTGACCGAGCCGGAAGCGACGTTCTCGACCTGCTTCGGCGCGCCGTTCATGCCGCGCCACCCATCGGAATACGGCAACCTGCTGCGCGACCTGATCGCGCGCCATGGCGCCACCTGCTGGCTGGTCAACACCGGCTGGACCGGCGGCGCCTACGGCACCGGCGGCTCCCGCATGCCGATCAAGGCGACACGGGCGCTGCTTTCGGCGGCGCTCGACGGCTCGCTCAACAATGTCGAGTTCCGCACCGATCCGAGCTTCGGCTTCGAGGTTCCGGTCGCGGTGCCGGGCGTCGACACCGCGATCCTCGACCCGCGCTCGACCTGGGCCGACAAGGCGGCTTACGACGCGCAGGCCAAGAAGCTGGTCGACATGTTCGTCGACAATTTCGCCAAGTTCGAGGCGCATGTCGACGCCAACACGCTCGACGCCGCCCCGCGCATCCGCGAGGCGGCCGAGTAGGTCGGCAAGGCGTCTCTTCCCCGATAGGCCCGGCCCCGCGCCGGGCCTTTTCTTTTGGCGCGAAGGAGGGGATGGTCGGCGAAAGAACAGGAAGGGACGAGAGGATGGCGGGACCGGAGCGGCTGCGCATCGCCCTCGAGGCCGAGATCGGCGAGGACGAGCTGGAAGAAAGCTTCATCCGCGCTTCCGGCCCCGGCGGGCAGAACGTCAACAAGGTTGCGACCGCCGTGCAGCTTCGCTTCGACGCCGCCCGCTCGCCCGGCCTTTCCGAGCGTGTGCGCGCCAACGTGCTGAAGCTCGCCGGACAGCGCGCGACCAAGGAGGGCGTCATCGTCATCGAGGCGGCGCGCTTCCGCACGCAGGAGCGCAACCGCGCCGACGCGCGCGAGCGGCTCGTCGCGCTCATCGCCAGGGCGGCCGAGCCGCCGCCAAAGCCGCGCAAGAAAACGAAGCCGTCGAAGGGCGCGGTCGAGCGCCGGCTCAAGGAAAAGGCCGGCCGCGCCGGCATAAAGCGCATGCGCGGCAAGATCAGCCCCGAATAGAACGCGCGACGAGACCTTTTTCTCTTCCAATTTCGCGGGCGCTGCGCCACATTCGCCGCCGAGGGACAGTTTTTTCAGCAGCGAGAATGGAGACTGCGGCATGGGAATTTTCGATTTCGTCAAGTCGGTCGGCGAGAAGCTCGGCATCGGCGGCTCGGACGAGGAGCCGAAGGTCGAGGACCTGAAGAAGGAGCTCGCCAAGCACAATCTCGGCACCGACAAGGTCGAGATCGAGGTGGTCGGCGACAAGGCGATCCTGAAGGGCTCGGTCGCGGACCAGACCGCGTTCGAGAAGGCGGTGATCGCGGTCGGCAACACGCTGGGCGTGTCCAAGGTCGAAACCCAGCTCACGGTCGACGAGACCGGCGGGGCCGAGAAGGCGCCGGTGTTCTACACCGTCAAGAAGGGCGACAACCTCTGGAAGATCGCCGAAGCCCATTACGGCAAGGGCAAGGGCGCGAAGCACACGGTCATCTTCGAGGCCAACAAGCCGATGCTGACGCATCCCGACAAGATCTATCCCGGCCAGGTGCTGCGCATCCCCGAGCTCGATCAGGCGTAAGCCTTCCGCCTTTCGGAAAGAACATCGTTCCGGCGGCTTCGGCCGCCGGAATCGTTTCTACAGCTTCCTGAGCGATACCTCTTCGACCAGATGGTCGGCGCCCTTGCGCAGGATCAGGTCGGCGCGCGGGCGCGTCGGCAGGATGTTATCGTGCAGGTTCTTCAGGTTGATGTTGGCCCACAAGCCCTCGGCGATGGCGCGCGCGGCATCTTCCGACAGCTGCGAATAGCGATGGAAGAACGATTCGGGGTTCTTGAACGCCGTTTCCCGCAGCCGCATGAAGCGGTCGATATACCATTTGTGGATCAGCTCCTCCTCGGCGTCGACATAGATCGAGAAGTCGAAGAAGTCGGAGATGAAGGGCACGATCTTGGCGTCCTTGGGCAGTTCGCGCGTCTGGAGCACGTTGATGCCCTCGAAGATCAGGATGTCGGGACGGTCGATGGTGACGAACTCGTCCGGCAGCACGTCATAGGTCAGGTGCGAATAGAGCGGCGCATGGACCTGCTGCTCGCCCGACTTGATCGCCGAGAGGAAGCGCAGCAGCGCGCCGACATCGTAGCTTTCGGGAAAGCCCTTGCGCTCCATCAGGTTTTGCTCACGCAGCACCGCGTTGGGGAACAGGAAGCCGTCGGTGGTGACCAGCGCGACGCGCGGGCTCGACGGCCAGCGCTGCAAAAGCTCCTTCAGGACGCGGGCGGTGGTGGACTTGCCGACCGCGACCGAGCCGGCGATGCCGATGATGAACGGCGTCTTGACCGCCTCGCCGCCATTGAAGAACACCTGCCGCTGGCGGAACAGGAGCTGGCTCGCCTCGACATGGGCCGAAAGCAGCCGCGACAGCGACAGGTAGATCTTGCGCACCTCGTCGAGGTCGATCGGGTCGTTGAGCGAGCGCAGCCGCCTGACTTCGTCCTCGTTCAGCGTCAGCGGCGTGTCGTCGCGGAACTGCGCCCAGCGCTCGGCGGTGAACACGCGATAGGGCGAATATTTCTCGATCGAAGCCCGGTCCATCGGCATGATTATGCGCTCCGCAGGGTTCAGCCGGCCGGACGCGAGGCCTTTTCGGCGAGGCCGGACTGTCCGGTGCGCGCCTCAAGCTCGGCCAGGACCTCGGCAAGCGGCACGCCGGAAAGCGCCAGCACCACGAGCCAGTGATAGAGGAGATCGGCACTTTCCGACACGACGCCGGCGCGGTCGCCCTTGACGGCGGCGATCACCGTCTCGACCGCCTCCTCGCCCATTTTCTGCGCCGCCTTGTCGATGCCCCTGGCGAACAGCTTCGCCGTCCAGGAGCCGGCATCGCCCGAGCGGCCGCGCGCGGCGACGATCTCTTCAAGCTGTTCCAGCGTGAAACCGGCCAAGCGCCCCTCCCGCGTTTCAGGCCCCGGCATCGAGCCGGACCGCAATGCCCGCTTTTGCCATGTGCGCCTTGGCCTGCGCAATGGTGTAGGTGCCGAAATGGAAGATCGAGGCGGCGAGAACCGCCGTCGCGTGGCCGTCGCGGATGCCTTCCACGAGGTGATCGAGCGTGCCGACGCCGCCGGAGGCGATGACCGGCGCGCGCACGGCATCGGCCACGGCGCGGGTCAACGCGATGTCGTAGCCGGCCTTGGTGCCGTCGCGGTCCATCGAGGTCAGCAGGATCTCGCCCGCGCCGCGCTCGACCATGCGAACCGCGAACTCGACCGCGTCGAGGCCGGTCGGGTTGCGCCCGCCATGGGTGAAGATTTCCCAGCGCGGCGTTTCATCAGTGCCCGACACCTTCTTGGCGTCGATGGCGACGACGATGCACTGGTTGCCGAACTTGTCGGCCGCCTCGGCGACGAAATCGGGATTGTTGACGGCCGCGGTGTTGATCGAGACCTTGTCTGCCCCGGCAAGCAGCAGCTTGCGGATGTCGGCGACCTGCCTCACGCCGCCCCCGACCGTCACCGGCATGAAGCAGTGCTCGGCCGTGCGGGCGACGACGTCGAAGATCGTCTCGCGGTTGTCGGACGAGGCGGTGATGTCGAGGAAGCACAATTCGTCTGCGCCCGCCGCATCATAGGCGCGCGCGGCCTCGACCGGATCGCCGGCGTCGATCAGGTCGACGAAGTTGACGCCCTTGACCACGCGGCCGTCTTTCACGTCGAGACAGGGGATGATGCGGGCTTTCAAGGTCACAGGACGGCCTCCTTCGCCTTACGCAACACGGCAAGCGCCTCCTCCGGGTCGATGCGGCCGTCATAGAGCGCGCGGCCCGAGATCGCGCCTTCGAGGCGGCGGGCGTCCGGCATGGTCATGCGCACGATGTCGGCCATCGAGGCAAGGCCGCCGGATGCGATGACGGGGATCGAGACCGCCTCGGCCATGTCGATGGTGGCGTTCCAGTTGATGCCGGCGAGCACGCCGTCGCGGTCGATGTCGGTGTAGACGATGGCCGCGACGCCCGCACCTTCGAACTTTCGCGCCAGCTCGATCGCGCCGAGCTCCGACGCCTCGGCCCAGCCCTCGACCGCGACCTTGCCGCCGCGCGCGTCGATGCCGACGGCGATCCGGCCCGGAAACGCCTTGCACGCCTCTTTCACCAACCCGGGGTCGCGCACCGCGACCGTGCCGAGGATGACGCGGGCCAGGCCCTTCTCCAGCCACGCCTCGATATGGGCCATGCTGCGGATGCCGCCGCCGAGCTGGACCGGGTTCTTCGTCGCCGCGAGAATCGCCTCGACGGCGGCGCCGTTGCGGCTCTCGCCGGCGAAGGCGCCGTCGAGATCGACGACATGCAGCCATTCGAAGCCCTGATCCTCGAAGCTCCGCGCCTGTGCGGCCGGGTCCTCGTTATAGACGGTGGCGCTCGCCATCTCGCCGAGCTTCAGGCGCACGCACTGGCCGCCCTTCAGGTCGATGGCCGGGAAAAGGATCATCGCGTCACACACCCTCGACTATGACGAGCCGCGCACTGGCGGCGTTCTTCCTGAACGCCATCGCCGCCTGATATTCGGGCGAGCGGTAGCAGGCGAGCGCCGTGTCGTAGCTGTCGAACTCGATGACGACATGGCGGGTGCCGGCCGGCTCCTCCGGCTGCTCGTTGCGCCCGGCGCGGACGACGAATTTCGCGCCGTACTTCTCGAGGGCGATGGCGTTGGCGGCAACGTAATCCTTGTATCCTTCGGGATCGGTTACATCGACCATCGCGATCCAGTAGCCTTTTTTCGTCATCTCGTTCTCCCTCACGGCTTCCAGCGCAAGAAGTTGGCGATCAGGGCGAGGCCGAGCGCCTGGCTCTTTTCCGGGTGGAACTGGGTGCCGGCCTTGTTGTCCTTCGCCACGGCCGCCGTGACCGGGCCGCCATAGTCGGTGACGGCGACGACCTCGTCGTCGCGCGTGGCATCGAGATGATAGGAATGGACGAAGTAGGCGTGCAGCCCGTCGTCGCCGGTGGGGATGCCGGCGAACAGCGGATGCGGATGTTTCACGTGAATCGTGTTCCAGCCGATCTGCGGAATCTTCAGCGACGGGTCGGACGGCGCGATCTCCTCGACGTCGCCGGCGATCCAGCCGAGGCCCTTCGTCACCGTCTTCTCCAGCCCGCGCTCCGACATCAGCTGCATGCCGACGCATATGCCGAGGAAGGGCCGGGCCCTGGCGGTCGCCGCCTCCTCGATCGCCGCGACCATGCCGGGCACGGCGTCGAGGCCGGCGCGGCAATCGGCATAGGCGCCGACGCCGGGCAGCACGATGCGGTCGGCGGAGGCGACGCGGTCGGCGTCCGCAGTCAGCTCGATCGTGGCTCCTATGCCCGCCTCGCGCGCGGCGCGCTCGAACGCCTTCGTGGCCGAGCGCAGATTGCCGGAGCCGTAGTCGATGATGGCGACGCGCATGGAGATCAGCTCTTTCCGGGATAGGCGAGCAGGCCGAGCGCCGGTTGGGAGGTGCTGCGCGGCGCGGCAGGGCCGGCGGTGGCGGCGGGCGGCGGCGCGGGCGTTTCGTCCGATCCAGTCAGCGCCTCGGCGAGATAGCGGATCTCTGCCTCGTCGGCATTGTCGGCCTCGACCACGCCCCATTCGCGCCAGCCGCGGCGACGCAGCGCGGCGAGTTTGAGCGCGGAGGCTTCAAGCCCGACATAGAGCGAGACGAGAAGCACGAGCGCCGGTGCCACGTTGCCGAACCCGGCGACCGCGCCCAAGGCCGACAGCGCCATCGTCATCGCGATAACGACGGCCGTCTCGATCCACAGCCGGTTGAAGACGAGCCACAGCGCCGGCAGCAGGAAGGCGAGGAATCGGAAGCCGTCGCGCACCAGCACGGCCCGTTCGCCGGCCCCCTTCCCCGCCTTGCCCCCCGTTGTCTTGGCCGGGGGCTCCATCACCACATAGCTTGCCATGGCGTGCCGCCTATCCGTTCAGCGTTCCCTTGGTCGACGGGATCGCGCCTTCCTGGCGCGGGTCCGGCTCGATCGCAGCGCGCAGCGCACGCGCCACCGCCTTGAAGCAGGTCTCGGCGATATGGTGGTTGTTGGCGCCGTAATGGTTGGTGACATGCAGGGTGATGCCGGCATTCTGGGCTAGCGCCTGGAAGAATTCGCGCACCAGCTCGGTATCGAATGTGCCGATCTTCGGCGCGGAGAACGCCACCTGCCAGACGAGGAATGGCCGGCCGGACACGTCGAGCGCGGCGCGGGTCAGCGTCTCGTCCATGGCAAGGTCGATCGAGGCGTAGCGCGAGATGCCGCGCCGCTCGCCGAGCGCCCTGGCGATGGCTTGGCCGAGCGCGATGCCGGTGTCCTCGACCGTGTGGTGGTCGTCTATGTGGAGATCGCCCTTCGCCTCGACGGTCATGTCGATCAGCGAGTGGCGGGCAAGCTGGTCGAGCATATGGTCGAAGAAGCCGATGCCGGTCGAGATGGTCGACACGCCCTTGCCGTCGAGATCGACGGCTACGGAAATCTCGGTTTCCTTCGTCCTGCGCGAAACGCTCGCCGTGCGGCCGGTCATGATCGCTTTCCTTCGTTCCAAAAGGCGAACGCGTCTTAACAGCATGGCCGGGCGATGGAAAGCGCAACCGCCGCGCCCGGCCTTTGCATTCGCCGCAACGGCGCATACATAAGCCTGCATGCGGCGGGCGCATCTTCAATGGCCGGCCGAAGACAGGATCGGAGCGGATATGTCGAACGAGCTTACCATGCACGCGACGACCATCGTCACCGTGCGCAAGGGCGGCAAGGTGGTGATCGCCGGCGACGGCCAGGTCAGCCTCGGCCAGACCATCATGAAGGGCAACGCGCGCAAGGTGCGCCGCATCGGCAAGGGCAACGTCATCGCCGGCTTCGCCGGAGCGACGGCCGACGCCTTCACCCTGCTGGAGCGGCTGGAAGCCAAGCTCGAGCAATATCCCGACCAGCTGATGCGCGCGGCCGTCGAACTGGCCAAGGACTGGCGCACCGACCGCTACCTGCGCCGGCTGGAAGCGATGATGCTGGTGGCCGACAAATCCGTGACGCTGGCGCTGACCGGCACCGGCGACGTGCTGGAACCCGAGCACGGGGTGATGGCCATCGGCTCGGGCGGCAATTATGCGCTGGCGGCGGCGCGGGCGCTCTACGACACCGACAGGGACGCCGAGGAGATCGCCCGCAAGGCGATGGAGATCGCCGCCGAGATCTGCGTCTACACCAACGGCAATTTCGTCGTCGAAACCCTCGACGCCGAGTGATGCGCGCCAACCCGCACAAGAAGCGGGACCTTCAAGCGAGACCTGACAGAATGACCAATTTTTCTCCCCGCGAGATCGTTTCCGAACTCGACCGCTACATCATCGGCCAGAAGGAGGCCAAGCGCGCCGTCGCCATCGCGCTGCGCAACCGCTGGCGCCGCCAGCAGCTCGAAGGCCAGATGCGCGAAGAGGTGATGCCGAAGAACATCCTGATGATCGGCCCCACCGGCGTCGGCAAGACGGAGATCTCGCGCCGCCTCGCCCGGCTCGCGGGTGCGCCCTTCATCAAGGTCGAGGCGACCAAGTTCACCGAGGTCGGCTATGTCGGCCGCGACGTCGAGCAGATCATCCGCGACCTGGTCGAGGTCGCCATCGGCCTGACGCGCGAGAAGATGCGCGAGGACGTCAAGGCGCGCGCGCATCTGAACGCCGAGGAGCGGGTGCTGGAGGCGCTGGTCGGCAAGACGGCGAGCCCGGCGACGCGCGATTCCTTCCGCAAGAAGCTGCGCGACGGCGATCTGGACGACCGCGAGATCGAGATCGAGGTGGCCGATACCGGCTCCGGCGGCATGCCCGGCTTCGAGATTCCCGGCATGCCGGGCGGCGTCGGCATGATCAATATCGGCGACATGCTGCAGAAGGCGATGGGCGGCCAGCGGACGAGAAGCCGCAAGACCACGGTCAAGCAGTCCTACGACCTGTTGATCAACGACGAGTCCGACAAGCTGCTCGACCAGGAGGAAGTGGTGGCGCGCGCGCTGGCCGTCACCCAGAACGACGGCATCGTCTTCCTCGACGAGATCGACAAGGTGGCGGCGCGCAGCGACATTTCCGGCGGCCCCTCGCGCGAGGGCGTGCAGCGCGACCTTCTGCCGCTGGTCGAGGGCACGACGGTGGCGACCAAATACGGGCCGGTGAAGACCGACCACATCCTGTTCATCGCGTCGGGCGCATTCCACGTCTCGAAGCCGTCCGACCTGTTGCCCGAATTGCAGGGCCGCCTGCCGATCCGCGTCGAGCTGCGCGCGCTCGACAAGGACGACTTCCGCCGCATCCTGACCGAGACGGAAGCCAGCCTGATCAAGCAGTATATCGCGCTGATGGGCACGGAAGGGGTGACGCTCTCCTTCACCGACGACGCCATCGACCGGCTCGCCGGCATCGCCGTCGACCTGAACGCCAGCGTCGAGAACATCGGCGCGCGGCGGCTCCAGACCGTGATGGAGCGGGTATTGGACGAGATCTCCTTCACCGCGCCCGACAAGGCAGGCTCCGAGGTGACGGTCGATGCCGATTTCGTCGAGAAGAATGTCGGCGACCTCGCCCGCAACACGGATTTGTCGCGATTCATCCTGTAAAGGGGCCTGACGCGCAAGTGAACGGGCAAGTCTCGACTTGAGGCTTGCGGCCCCTTATCTTGCGCCTCCCGTCAGCCCCCTCGGAAAGCCCGAAATGAGACCAACGACCCGGCTGTCCGCCCTTTTGTGCATCGCGGCCCTGTGCATGGCGAGCCTTCCGTCAGCGGCGGCGACGCTGGTTCCGCCCGGAAACCGCAACGCCACGCAGCCGCAGGTGCCGGCCGGCTCCTCGATCCGAACCAGCGCGCTGAAATCGACCTATGAGGCCAAGTACCGCAAGGTGCTGGCCCTGTTGCGCAACGACGGCGAGCTGCGCGCCAAGATCACCGCGGTCTCGGCCAAATACGGCATCGACCCGATCCACATGGTCGGCGCCATCGTCGGCGAGCACACCTACAACGTCGATGCCTATGACCGGCTCCAGACCTACTACATCAAGGCCGTTTCCTATCTCCAGACCAGCTTCAGCTTCGGCCATGACGGCGAGACCGTCGGCGCCTTCATCGCGCGGCCGCAATTCTCGGCCTGCGAGGGCAGAAACGGCAGCTACGACCAGTGGACCTGCCGGGAGGCGGTGTGGGACCGCGAATTCCGCGGCAAGACGGTGGACGGCAAGTCCTTCCCCGACAACCGCTTCAGCGCCGTGTTCTTCCAGCCCTTCTATGCCGGGCAGACCTTCGGCATCGGCCAACTGAACCCGCTGACCGCGTTGCAGATGAGCGACATCGTGGCGAAGGTCTCGGGCTTGCCGAAGTTGAACCACGACGATCCGCAGCAGGTCTACCGCACCATCATGGACCCCGACCTGACGCTGCCTTACGTCGCGGCGACGATCAGGAAGTCGATCGACGCCTATCGCGACATCGCCGGCTTCGACATCTCGAAGAATCCCGGCATCACCGCCACGCTCTACAATATCGGCAATCCCGAAGCGCGGGCGCAGGCGCTGAAGGCCGAGAACCGCAAGCGCGCGGCCGCCGGCCAGGCGCCGCGCATGCCGCAGGAAAATTACTACGGCTGGTTCGTCAACGACAAGCTCGACGACCTGACCGCTTTGTTCTAGCTGCCGCGCCGGTCGAGCGCGTCGAGAAGGGCGACCAGCCCGGCGAGATCGCTTTCCGAGAGATTGCCGATGCGCTCGGCCAGCCGATTGGCGAGCAGGGTCGCGGTGGCGGACAAGCCCGCCGTGTCGATGGTGACGCGCGGATGCGAGGAGGCGGCCAGCCGCTCCAGCTCCTCGGCATCGTCCCAGATGACGTTGAAATAACCGACGATCTTCTGGATCAGCGGCCAGCTCGGCGCGCCGCGCCGGCCATGCTCGAGCGCCGAGAGGTAGGCGGCGCTGACGCCGAGCGCAGCGGCCATCTCCTTCTGACTGACGCCCTTTTCCGCGCGCATGCGCCGCATCCGCTCGCCGAAGGGGGTCATGCGCCGTCTCTGCGTCGCAATCGCACATAGAGCGCGCCCGAGCCGCCATGGCGCGCGGCCGCCGGCTCGTGTGCGCCGACCAGCGGCCGGAACGGTGGCGTCGCCAGCCAACCGGGTACGGCGCGGCGCAGCACGCCGTCGCTGCCGAGGGAAGCGCCCTTGCCGGTGACGACGAGGACATGGCGGCGGCCGTCGGCATGGGCCCGGTGCAGGAAGGACAGGAGCAGCGCATGCGCCTCGCTCTGGGTCAGGCCGTGCAGGTCGACCTTGCCCTCGATGGCGAGCCGACCCTTGGCGAGCTTGGCGCGGGTGGGCCGGTCGAAGCCATGGGAGGGCGGCCGGTGCTCCCGTGCCGGCGCAGGCGCCGGGACCGGGCCGGCGCGCGGCGGCTTTCGCGCCGCTTCCAGCATCACCGCGAACTCGTCCGCCGCCGGCTCGTCATGCTCGACCGCCCGGCCCTTCATGGGCGTCACCGACCGCGCCACCCTGCCCCACAGGATGCGATCCTCGGCGGTGAGCGCCTTGTCGCGGCGGCCGCCGCTCATGACACGCTCCCGGCCAGCGCGCGTGGCAGCAGCGCAAAGAAGCGCGCCGGGTGGCGGACCACGCCGGCGATCTCGCCGGCAGCATTGCCCGAGCCGGCGAAGAGGTCGCCGCGCGCGGGGCCGACGATGGCCGATCCAGTATCCTGCGCGATCATCAATCGGGCGAAAGGCTGGTTGCCGAACGCCGTCAGCGTCGGCGCGTCGATGAAGAAGGGCGTGGCAAAGGTGTGCAGGAGCCGATCGACGGCAATTGAGCGGCCCGCGGTCAGCGGCACCTTGGCTGCCGCGACCGGCCCGAGCGCGGGGTCGGAGACAGGAGCCTCGCGGAAGAAGATATAGGAGCGGTTCCTGTGCAGGATCTCGTCGATGCGGCCCGGATTTCTGGCGAACCATGCCCGGATCGACTGCATCGTCACCTCCGGCAACGGGATTTCTCCCAGTTCGGCCAGCACCCGGCCCGGCCCGGTGAAGGGATGGCCGGACTTAGCGGCATAGGTAACGCGCCGGACGCTACCGTCGGGAAAGATCAACCGCGCCGCGCCCTGAACGTGGATGAAGAACGCATCGACCTTGCTTGCAAGCCATGCCAGCGGTTTCGCCCGCGCGCCGAGGGCGCCGCTTTCGATGGTCTTGCGGTCGAAATATTCGACGATGCCGTCCTCGCCCGCGCGGCCGAAGGCGAAGGACGGGTCGAAGCCGGCCGGCCGGTTCGAGTCGTCGATCTTGACCAGATCATCGGGCGTGACAAGCAGCGGCACGGTGAAATGCGCGGTGCGGACGGGCGAAGCCTCGACCTCCGGCTCGTAGAAGCCGGTGACGAAGCCTGCGGCATCGTCGTTCGGCTCTATCGCGAAGGGAAGGAAATGGCGCTCGAAGAAATCCCTGCCGCCGCCGGAATCGCGTTGGACGGCTTCATTGAAGGCGGGCATGAAGGCGCCGGCATCGACCCCGAGCGCGCCGGTGCGATAGGGCGTCACCAGCGCATGGAGCGCGCTGCGGCGGAAGGCGCGGAAGGCGGCGTCATGGTCGTCGCGCGCCCAGCCCGCGATCTCGCCGAAGGACGCGGCGCGAAAGGTCGGGTCGAGCGGCATGGCGCAACGAAACGCTCAGTCGTCGGCTTCGGTCGCGACCAGCTTCCAGTTCGGATCGCGAGAGCGGGTGTCGCGGGCGAAGGTCCAGACGTCCTTGACCTCGGCGACGGTCTCGGGGTCGCCGTCGATCACCTCGCCGGCGGCGTTGCGGGTGGCGGAGACGAGCTGGCTGACGACGCGCAGCGTGACATGGGCCTCCGAGCCCTTCATCTCGGCATGGGCGATCTCGGCGCGGTCGATGCCGACGAAGGAGGACTGGATCTTCTCCGCCCGGCCCTCGCGCTCGGAGATGGCGGCGACGAAGCCGTCATAGACCTCGCGCGACAGCAGGTTTTTCAGCGTGCGGCGGTCGCCGTCTGCATAGGCCATGACGATCATCTCATAGGCCATCCGCGCGCCCTCGACGAAGGTCTTGGGGTCGAAGGAGGGATCGGCGTCGCGGATGGCGCGCAGGCCGCGGTTCAGCTCGGTTCCGGGCGCGGCGACGGCGTCGATGGCGGCATAGGCGTTTTCCAACTCCGCGCCCTTGCGGCGGGGCAGCGACACGACGTTCTCACCCTGGCCGGCCTCGTCCTTGGCTTCCGTGCGGCGCGAATAGGGATCGAAGGGCGGCCGCTCGTTGCCGGTGCGGCGGCCGAGCACGTTGCGCAGCTGCACGAAGATCACGACTGCCGCGATCAGGAAGAAGATCGTGCCGAAATCGAAAATTTCCATTGTTCCGCCAAATCCCTGTCATCCGACGGATGCGTCGCCGGCGTTTCCCTTGCATATAGAACGCATCCGCCGATCATTCAAATCAAAGCATCGGCACCCTATCTGGAATGGAAGCCGTCTCACGCCCCGCCCCTCGCCCAAACCCGGAACCCGCCATCTTGCCGCTTCTTCCCCTCGCCCTCATCGCCCTGCCGCTCATCGAGATCGCCGGCTTCGCCTTCGTCGGCGGCCTGATCGGCGTCCTGCCGACGCTCGCCCTCGTCGTCGCCACCACGCTTCTCGGCGCGGCGCTGCTGCGCATCCAGGGCATCGGCGCGCTGGGGCGCATCCGCCAGACGCTGGAAGCCGGCGGCGCACCCGGCCGCGAGCTGGTGCATGGGCTGATGATCGCGCTTGCCGGGCTGCTTCTCGTCATTCCCGGCTTCTTCACCGACATCCTCGGCCTGCTTCTGTTCATCCCGCCGCTGCGCGAGGTCGTCTGGCGCTTCCTCAAGGCGCGGATCGTCGTCGTGAACGCTACGACCGGGGCCGGTCCTTCGGGCTTCCGGCGCGAGCGCGAGCGCACCATCGACCTCGGCAGCGAGGATTTCTCCCGGCAGGACCGGCCGGACGGCCGGCGCCTGCCGCCCGGCGAGGACTGAACGGCCAGGGGCGTTCTTGTCAGGCCGGGCCCGGCATGCTAGCGAAACCGCGATCTGATCCGGGCCGATACTGGCTGAAACAGAAGGATTTCCGGCCGATGGCCAAGCAACCCGAAGAAACCAAGACCCCGCCTTCCGGGGAAGCCAAGGCCGGAAACGGCACCGCGCCCTCGCTCAACGTGCTTGCCCAGTATGTGAAGGACCTCTCCTTCGAAAGCCCCGGCGCGCCGAACTCGCTGCGCGCCCGCGACAAGGCGCCCGGCATCAACATCAATGTCAACGTCAACGCCAACCCGCTGTCGCAGACGGAGTACGACGTGACGCTGACGCTCACCGCCAAGGCTTCGGCCGGCGACGAGGTGCTGTTCAACGTCGAGCTGATCTATGGCGGCGTCTTCCGCGTCGCCGGCTTCCCGCAGGAGCATCTGCTGCCGCTGCTGTTCATCGAGTGCCCGCGGCTGCTGTTCCCGTTCGCGCGCCAGATCGTCGCCGATTCGACCCGCAACGGCGGCTTCCCGCCGCTGATGATCGACCCGATCGACTTCGCGCAGATGTTCCAGCAGCGCATGGCCGAGGAGCAGGCGAAGGCCAAGGTCGCCCAGCCGAGCTGAGCGGCTTCACCTGCCGGCAAGAAACAAGAGGCCCGGAGCGATCCGGGCCTTTTTCATTGGGCGGCTTCGCTGCGATAGGCGGGATCGACCTCGCGCCAGATCGCGCCGTCGCCGAGGCCGGCGACGAGGCGCGCATGAGCGGCGATCTCGGCCTCGCCCAGCCGCGGCGGCAGCGGCTCATCGCGCTGGCGCGCCACGCTCGCACCCGTTTCGACCTCACCGGCGACCACCACCGTCTCGACCTGGACATCGAGGCTGAATGCCGCCTGGCGGCCGCCGATCAGCTCGATATAGACCTCGGCCAGCAGCTCGGAATCGAGCAGCGCGCCGTGCTTGGTGCGGTGGCTGTTGTCGATGCCGTAGCGCCGGCACAGCGCGTCGAGCGAGTTCGGCCCCATCGGGTGCTTGCGCCGGGCGAGCGCCAGCGTGTCGACCACGCGCGCCGGGTCGACGCGCGGCAGGCCGAGGCGGCCAAACTCCGCATCGAGGAAGCCGATGTCGAAATTGGCGTTGTGGGCGACCAGCATCGCATCGTCGAGAAACGCCTGAAGCTCGGCGACCAGTTCGGCAAAGGTCGGCTTGCCGACGAGGTCGGCATCGGAAATGCCGTGGACGGCGAGCGCGTCGGGATGGACGGGGCGGCCTTGCGGGTTGATGTAGAAATGCAGCGTGCGCCCGGTCGGGAAGCGATTGACCAGCTCGACGCCGCCGAACTCGATGATGCGGTCCTCGCGCGCGTCGAGGCCGGTGGTTTCGGTGTCGAAGATGATCTCGCGCATCGCCGGTGATTCCTTTTGCCCCGACCATGCGGGAGCAAAGGGTCATGCGGCAAGCCTCAAGCGCCGCTTTTCCCCGACAGCGCGGCGACCAGCGCCTTCACCTTGCGCCGCACCGCCGCCATGCCTTCGCCGGTGTCGATGACATGGTCGGCCTCGGCGCGCTTTTGCGCGTCGGGCACCTGGCGGGCGAGGATCGCGGCGAATTTTTCTTCCGTCATGCCGGGGCGGGCGAGAACGCGCTCGCGCTGCACCGCCGCCGGCGCGGTGACGACGACGACCTGGTCGACGCGGTCGCGGCCGCCGGTCTCGAACAGGAGCGGGATGTCGAGCACGACAAGCGGCGCGCCGGCCGCGCGGTGGCGGGCGAGGAAGGCGTCAGCGTCGGCGCGCACCAGCGGATGGACGATGGCCTCGAGATCGCGCAGGGCTTGGCGGTTGCCGAGCACGGCGCGCGAAAGCCGCTCGCGATCGACCGCGCCATCGACGACGGTGCCGGGAAAGCGCGCCTCGATCAGCGGCGCGGCGGCGCCGGCATAGAGGCGGTGGACAGCCTCGTCGGAATCGTGGACCGGCACGCCCTCGTCCATGAACATCTTCGCCGTGGTCGACTTGCCCATGCCGATGGAGCCGGTGAGGCCGAGGACGATCATCGGGCGCGCTCCAGATCGGCGACGATTTTTTCCCGCAGGGCCGGCGTGACCTCGGGGCGGACGCCGAACCAGCGCGCGAATCCGGGCACGGCCTGATGAAGCAGCATGCCGAGGCCGTCCACCGCGGCGAGGCCGCGCCGATGCGCCGCGGCAAGCAGCGGCGTCTCCAGCGGCACATAGACGATGTCGGCAACGATGGCCGTGTCAGGCAGAAGCTCGACGTCGAGCGGGGATCCACCTTCCCCACTCATGCCGAGCGAGGTGGTGTTGACGGCGAGGTCGGCATCGGCGGCAAGCGCGCCGGCTTCATCCCAGTCATGGGCGGAGATGCCGGCGCCGAAGCGGTCGGCCAGCTCGCGCGCCCGCTCCACGGTGCGGTTGACGATGCGAATGTCGGTGAAGCCCGCCTCTCTCAGCGCGAACAGGATGGCGCGCGCCGCGCCGCCGGCGCCGAGCAACAGCGCGGTGCGGCCCTGCCGCCATCGCGGCGCGACGGCATCGAGATTGGCTTTGAAACCGTAGGCGTCGGTGTTGCCGGCGCAGAGCCGGCCGTCCTCCAGCCATAGCGTGTTGGCCGCGCCGATCAGTTCGGCGGCCTCGTCCAGCCGGTCGGCCGCCTTCAGCGCCGCCTCCTTGTGCGGGATGGTGACGTTGCCACCGACGAAGCCGGAGCGCGGCAGGTCGCGCAGGAATGCGTCGATGGCGTCGGGATGGACGTCGATGCGCTCATAGCTGCCTTCGAGGCCGAGCGTCTCCAGCCAATGGCCGTGGATCAGCGGCGAGCGCGAATGGGCAATGGGGTGGCCGACGACGAAGGCCTTGCGCATGGCGGCGTCAACCATCCACCGCCCCCAGTTCGCGCAGCTTGGCCAGAAGCGGCAATAGCGGCAGGCCGACGATGGTGAAATGATCGCCCTCGATTGCCTCGAACAGCTGGATGCCCTCGCCCTCGATCTGGTACGCGCCGACGCTCAACAGCGCCTTCTCACCCACGCGCGACAGGTGGCGGCCGATGAAGGCCGGGTCGAGATCGCGCATGGTCAGCCGGGCGACGCCGACATGACGCCAGATCACCGCGCCGTCGCGGATGAGCACGACGGCGCTGTTCAATTCGTGCGTCCGGCCCGAAAGCCTGAGCAGCCGGCGGCGCGCTTCTTCCATGTCGGCCGGCTTGTGCAGCACCTCGTCGCCCAGCGACAGGGTCTGGTCGGCCCCGAGAACGAGGCGGCCGGGCATGCGCCCGGAAACATCGAGCGCCTTGGCCTCGGCGAGGATCGCCGCCAGCTCCTGCGGCGTGACGCCGGAGCCCTCCACCGCCGTCTCGACGGCGCGCTCGTCGATCTCGGCCGGCACCGCCTCGACGGCGAGGCCGGCATCTTCCAGCATCTTCCTGCGGAACGGGCTCGCAGAAGCGAGCACGATGGTCTCGGGCACGAAAGCTTTGGACATGGCGTCCTCCATGAGTTCAACGCCGTTCAACGCGGCTGGCCGCACGAGATGGAGTTAGCGCGGCTTGCCGCGCAGGGCAACGATTGCCGCGGCCGTCTCCTCGATCGAGCGGCGGCTGACATCGATGACCGGCCAGCCATGGCGGGCGCAGATCTGGCGGGCATGGACCAGTTCCTGGGCGATGACGCCGCGGTCGACATAGCTCTGCGAATCATAGCCAACCGAGGTGCCGAGAACGCGGTTCTGGCGCACATGCGAGATGCGTTCGGCGGTGGCGACGAGGCCGACGATCAGCGGCTTCTTCGCCTCGATCACGCTTTGCGGGATCGGCACGCCCTGCACGATCGGCACATTGGCGGTCTTGATGCCGCGATTGGCGAGATAGACGCTGGTTGGCGTCTTCGACGTGCGCGAGATGCCGATCAGGATCACGTCGGCCTCGCCGACCGTGTCGAGCATCTGGCCGTCATCATGGTCCATGGTGAAGTTCAGCGCGTCGATGCGGCGGAAATAGTCGGCGTCGAGCACATGCTGGGCGCCGACCCGGCGCCCTGCGGGCTGGCCGAGATAGGACTGGAACACGGTCAGCACCGGCTCCAGCACCGAGACGCAAGGCAGGCCCATCTCCGCGCAGCGCTCGTCGATCAGCGCGGCAAGCATCTTGTCGATCACCGTGTAAAGCACGATGCCCGGCGTGGCGTCGATCTCCTCCAGCACCTTCAGAAGCTGCTTCTCCGTCCGTACCAGCGGATAGATGTGCTCGATGGCGCGCGCATCCTTGTATTGCGCCGAGACGGCGCGGCCGGCCGCCAGCAGCGTCTCGCCGGTGGCGTCGGAGATGAGATGGAGATGAAAGAAGCGTTGCTGCTTGTTCACAGGAGCATCCGTGGCCTGTTGGCGACTGTGGAAAGCGGGGACCGATTCAGGCCGCGTGCCGGGGCGACTGTATCAGACGCCGGCTTGTCCACAATCGACGCGGGCGCGGAATTCGTAGCGGGGATGTGAAGGAAAGCGGGGACGGCAGACCTTTTCCTTCTCCATCCACAGGGCGAGCTTCGCCCTTCTCTCCGCCAATTAATTGTTTTTACTATGGAAATTCAGCCTATCCGCGGCATTTTCCCATGCGGACAAAGCTGCCCTGCGGCGCTTTGCCTGTTGAGCTTCGGGCCCGTGACGGGGACAAGCGGCAATTGCCGATTCCAACAGAGTCGTAGAATCAGAAGATTCCTTTAAAAGACTCTTTAGTTTGATTGGGCGCCCAACCCGGAGACGCTGGACATGGAAGAAAGACGAATCGTCCTCGACGTGCTGAAAGGCGAGACCGTCTTTCCCCCGCCGATCTGGATGATGCGGCAGGCGGGACGCTATCTTCCCGAATACCGCGCCTCCCGCGCCAAGGCCGGAAGCTTTCTCGACCTGTGCTACAACCCCGATTTCGCGGTCGAGGTGACGCTGCAGCCGATCCGCCGCTTCGACTTCGACGCCTCGATCCTGTTCTCCGACATTCTCGTCGTGCCGCATGCGCTCGGCCGCGACCTGCGCTTCGAGGAGGGACGCGGGCCGCTGATGACGCCGATCACGCCTGCCGAGGTCGAGGGCCTGTCGGATATCGACCCGTCCTCGTTTCACGTGAATCTCGCGCCGGTCTACGAAACCGTGCGCCGTCTTCGCGCCGAGCTGCCGGGCAAGACCACGCTGCTCGGCTTCTGCGGCGCGCCGTGGACGGTGGCGACCTACATGATCGCCGGTCACGGCACGCCCGACCAGGCGCCGGCGCGGCTGTTCGCCTTCTCCAATCCCCGGGAAATGCGCGCCCTTCTCTCCACCCTCGCCGAGCGTTCGGCCGATTATCTCATCCGCCAGATCGAGGCGGGCGCGGATGCGGTGCAGATCTTCGATTCGTGGGCAGGCGTTCTCGACGAGGAGATGTTCGCGACGTGCTGCGTCGGGCCGGTCAAGCGCATGGTCGAGCGCGTGCGCGCGGTCTTCCCCGACACGCCGATCATCGGCTTTCCGCGCGGGGCAGGCGCGCTCTATGACGCGTATCGCCAGAGAACCGGCGTCACCGCGCTCGGGCTCGACTGGAGCGTCTCGTCGGCGCAGGCCAGGCGCCTTCAGCGCGACGGCGCGGTGCAGGGCAATCTCGATCCGCTACGGCTTCAGGCCGGGGGCGCTGCGCTGGAGGACGGGGTTGCCTCGGTCCTGCGGACTTTTGCCGATGGGCCGTTCATCTTCAATCTCGGCCATGGCGTGACCCAGCATACGCCTGTCGCGCATGTCGAAAGGATGGTCGAGCTGGTCAGGGAGGCAAAACGATGAGCCGCACCGGCAAAGTGGCGATGCGGGCAATCGTGGCGCTGGCGCTGACGGCCGTTCTGGTAGGCCTGCTGGTCTGGGCCGATCCGTCCGCCTATTACGACTGGATCAAGGCCGTCCATGTCGTCGCCGTGATCGCCTGGATGGCGGGAATGCTCTATCTGCCGCGGCTGTTCGTCTACCATGCCGACGCGGAAATCGGCTCCGACAAGTCGGAGACCTTCAAGGTGATGGAGCGCCGGCTTTTGCGGGCGATCATAAACCCGGCCATGCTCGTGGTGTGGATTCTCGGCCTCTGGCTGGCCTGGGAGGGCTTCGGCTTCTCCGGCGGCTGGCTGCATGCCAAGATCGCGCTGGTGTTCATCCTTTCGGGCGTGCATGGCTATCTCTCAGGCGCGGTGCGCAAGTTCGCCGAGGACAGGAACGACAAGCCGGCGCGTCACTGGCGCATCGTCAACGAGGTGCCGACCGTGCTGATGATCGCGATCGTCATCCTCGTGGTGGTCAAGCCGTTCTAGAAGGCCGTTCCCGAAAAGGCCGCGACAATTTCCCGTCTTGCGGTCGGGCCGCAACGGGTTTAAGAGTCGGGTCCTTCCTCTCCGCATGGCGTCATTCCTTCTGCCCTTGGGCAGACCCTCCCGCAGACATGCCGCCGCGCGCCCTTACGTCCTTCCCATTCCAGAGTCCGCACGATGCAGGAAATGAAACTTCAGGAACTGAAGAGCAAAGGCCCGACCGAGCTGATCGCTTTCGCCGAATCGCTCGAGGTCGAGAACGCCAGCGTGATGCGCAAGCAGGAGCTGATGTTCGCGATCCTGAAGAAGCTCGCGGCCCAGGACATCGAGATCATCGGCGAAGGCGTGGTCGAGGTGCTTCAGGACGGCTTCGGCTTCCTGCGCTCGGCCAACGCCAACTACCTGCCCGGTCCCGACGACATCTACATCTCGCCGTCGCAGCTTCGCCGCTTCTCGCTCAAGACCGGCGACACGGTGGAAGGGCCGATCCGCAGCCCGAAGGAGGGCGAACGCTACTTCGCGCTGCTCAAGGTCAACACGATCAATTTCGACGACCCCGAGAAGATCCGGCACAAGATCCATTTCGACAATCTGACGCCGCTCTATCCCAATGAGCGGTGGCGGATGGAGACGGAGAGCCCAGCCGGAAAGGACCTGTCGGCCCGCGTCATCGACCTCGTCGCGCCGCTGGGCAAGGGCCAGCGCGGGCTGATCGTCGCGCCGCCGCGCACCGGCAAGACGGTGCTGTTGCAGAACATCGCCCATTCCATCGCCACCAACCACCCGGAAGCCTATCTGATCGTGCTTCTGATCGACGAGCGGCCGGAGGAAGTGACCGACATGCAGCGCTCGGTGAAGGGCGAGGTCGTGTCCTCGACCTTCGACGAGCCGGCGGTGCGCCACGTCCAGGTTGCCGAGATGGTCATCGAGAAGGCCAAGCGCCTGGTCGAGCACGGCCGCGACGTCGTCATCCTGCTCGATTCGATCACGCGCCTTGGCCGCGCCTACAACACCGTGGTGCCGTCCTCCGGCAAGGTGCTGACCGGCGGCGTCGACGCCAACGCGCTCCAGCGGCCGAAGCGCTTCTTCGGCGCGGCGCGCAACATCGAGGAAGGCGGCTCGCTGACCATCATCGCCACGGCGCTGATCGACACCGGCAGCCGCATGGACGAGGTCATCTTCGAGGAGTTCAAGGGCACCGGCAACTCCGAGATCGTGCTCGACCGCAAGGTCGCCGACAAGCGCATCTTCCCGGCGATGGACATCCTGAAGTCCGGCACGCGCAAGGAAGACCTGCTCGTGCAGCGTCAGGATCTGCAGAAGATCTTCGTGCTGCGGCGAATCCTGGCGCCGATGGGCACCACGGACGCCATCGAGTTCCTCATTGACAAGCTGAAGCAGACCAAAACCAATTCGGACTTCTTCGATTCGATGAACACCTGAGGCGCGATCGTCTCCGCCTCAGCGCCGGCCGGGCCGAAGCAGCTCTTCCAGTTCCTCCGCCGTGCGAACCGGCGGCAGGCAGCGCAGGCCGAGGCAAAGCCACGCGCCGGGATGGCTCACGTCGATGGTTGCGCCGTCAGGCAGGGTCGTGGTTCCGCCGGCCGAGGGCGCAAGGCGAATATCGGTGCGTCGTGCATCGGGATTATGATTCGCTACCGAAACGATATCCGAATCATCGCCTCCCACGAGGATGAGCTTGATCGGTTCGTGGGCGATTGACGCGGCTTGGATGATGCCGGCGCGGCCGAAACGCTGTTCCACTGTTCGGCCGAGCGCGGCATCGGCGGCGGCGACCGCCCGCCGCTGCAACCCGTCGTTGCCCGTCAGCATCGACAGCCGGGTCATGGCGGCAATGATGCGCGCGGTTGCCGACGGCACCGCCTCGTCCGTATCGCCGCGAATGCGCATCGGCACGTCGTCGGCGTCCGACGCGGTGAAATAGTATCCCTTCCCCTCCTCGTCGCCATGCCAGCGATCGAGCGCCTCCATCCAGCCTTGGGCTTTGCCGGTATAGAAGCCGATATCGCCCGTGGCCTCGGCCAGGGTGATCGCCGCGCTGATCATCGCGGCATAGTCGGCTGACAGGCAGGGAAACAGCCGATTTTCGCCCAGGATCGAGTGCGGCAGGCGGCCATCGTCTTCCGATTCGGCTACGAAACGAAATGCGGAAACGGCGAGATCAATCCAGTCCGTGCGCCCGAACTGACGGCCGGCGCGCGCGATCGCTGCGATGGCCATGCCGTTCCAGTCGACGAGCACCTTGTCGTCGCGACCGGGCCGCGGCCGGGCTTCGCGGACGGCAAGGAGACGCGCCTTCAGCTCCCGGATCGAGGGATCGTAATCGGCCGGACCGTAGTCGCGCGCGTCGCGGCGGTTGAGGATCGGATCGCCCTCCCAGCCGGAAGGCTTATCGAGACGATAGTGGCTGAGAAGCGCGGCCGCGCCATCGTCGCCTAGTACGTCGCGCAACTCCGCTTCCTTCCAGAGATAGAAGCGCCCCTCCTCGCCTTCGCTGTCGGCATCGAGGCTCGACGCGAACCCGCCGCCCTCGACGCGCATCTCGCGCGCCATCCAGCCGATCGTCTCTTCGATTCGTAACCGAAACAAATCGTCGCCCGACTCGGCATAAGCCCAACCGGCGAGATCGACGAGCTGGGCGTTGTCATAGAGCATTTTCTCGAAATGCGGCACCAGCCAGTGCGCATCGGTCGAGTAGCGGCACAAGCCGCCGCCGAGATGGTCGTAGATCCCGCCGGCGAGCATGGCGCGCAGGCTCGCGAGCACGGCATCACGCGCGGCAACCGTGCCGTTCCGCTGTCGGTCCAGACGCAGTATGTCCATCAGCGGCGCATTCGGGAATTTCGGCGCCCCGGCGATGCCGCCATTCTCGTTGTCGATCAACGAAAGCACGCCGGCCGCGTGATCGGCGAGGGCCTTGGCGGGATCGGCCGCACCGGATGCGGCATCCGGCGGTGAAAGCTGTGCCGCGACATGGCGGGTGAGCGCACCGGCCGAATGGTCGAGGTCGTCCTGCCGGTCGCGCCAGGTCGCGGCGACGGCTTCCAGAACCTCGATAACGCCCGGCCGGCCATAGCGCGTCCGGCGCGGAAAATAGGTGCCGCCCCAGAATGGCCGCCCGTCGGGGGTCAGAAACATGGTTAACGGCCATCCACCCTGCTCGCCCATGGCGTTGAGCGCGGTCATGTAAATCTGGTCGATGTCGGGTCTTTCCTCGCGATCGACCTTGATGTTGACGAACAGGCGGTTCATGACCTCGGCCACGGCTTCGTCCTCGAAGCTTTCATGCGCCATGACATGGCACCAATGGCAGGCGGCATAGCCGACCGAAAGCAGGATCGGACGCTGGAGGGTCTCCGCTTCCTTGAGCGCGGCGGCCGACCAGGGCCGCCAGTAAACGGGGTTGCCGGCGTGCTGGCGCAGATAAGGGCTCGTCGCCTCGGCGAGGAGGTTTCGTGAGGGAAGAACGGACATGAGCGAGGCACCTTGCATCCGGCCCGAGACCGTCGTGACTGAAACGGGCGAGGAAAATCTGTTTCAGGATAGCATCTTTGCCCTGTCCTCGGGTAGCCTGCCCTCGGGTGTGGCAGTGATCCGTGTCTCGGGGCCGCATGTGCGCACGGTGCTCGAGGCAGTTGCCGGGATCGTTCCCGCCCCACGCCGCGCCGTGTTGTGCCGTTTTCGGGATGCCGACGGCTCCGCCATCGATCGCGGACTGGCGGTTCTTTTTGCCGCCCCGGCAAGCTTTACCGGCGAGGATTGCGCCGAGTTTCATCTTCACGGCGGCAAGGCGGTGGTGCAGGCGATGCTGCGGCGGCTGGCGGCAATGGACGGGCTGCGGCAGGCGGAGGCCGGTGAGTTCACCCGCCGCGCCTTCCTCCACGGCAAGCTCGACCTGACAGGCGCCGAGGCGCTGGCGGATCTGATCGCGGCCGATACCGAGAGCCAGCGCCGGCTGGCGCTCGACAATGCCGAGGGCGGCCAGCGTGATCTCTATGAAGGATGGCGCCGACGTCTCCTTCACGCGCGGGCGATGATCGAAGCCGAACTGGATTTCGCTGACGAGGCCGATGTGCCCGGCTCGGTCGCCAACCGTGTTGCCAGCGATCTTGCGCGCCTCCACGATGACATTTTACGTCATCTCAATGGTTTCCGGGCGGCCGAGATCGTTCGGGACGGATTTCGCGTCGTGCTCGTCGGCGCGCCCAATGCGGGAAAGTCGAGCCTGCTCAACGCGCTCGCGCGGCGAGAGGTCGCCATCGTCACCGAGGTGGCGGGAACGACGCGCGATCTCGTCGAAGCCAGTCTCGACATCGACGGTGTCAAGGTCGTGGTGACGGACACGGCCGGCCTTCGCGAAACAGATGACAAGGTGGAGCGTATCGGCGTCGCCCGGGCAAAAGAAGCGGCGTCTCGCGCGGACCTCGTTCTCGAGCTCACCGATCCGGGCGGCAATGATTCGCCGGACGTGGAGCGGATCTGGACGGCGCCTGTCCTTCGCGTAGCGACGAAGTGCGATCTTCATCAAGATCAATCCGGCCGGTTCGACCATCGCATATCGGTGGTTTCGGGAAAGGGGCTGACGGAACTGGTCGCAGCGATCGGCAGGCGCGCGGCTGAAGCGACCCGAATGGACGGGCGCGTGATCCCCACCCGCCAGCGGCAGGTGGGACTGCTCGACCGCACACGCGAGCATATCGGAATTGCGCTGGAGCTTGACGAGCTTGAATTGAGGGCCGAACACCTTCGTCTCGCCGGTGACGCGCTTGGGCGGATTACCGGCGCGGTGGATGTCGAGGAGCTGCTTGGTGTGATCTTCGCCGAGTTCTGCATCGGCAAATGACTCACGTGAAACATGATCGGGTTGGAAGACGGACGTGATTCACGTGAAACGGCCGCCGGAGTATCGGCTTCCCGTTTCACGTGAAACAGGGTTGACTTGACGGCGCATGGGCATCATTGCTGCCGGCTCGTTACAGGTGCGAGAGATGACGCAAAGTTACGATGTCGTGGTGATCGGCGGCGGCCATGCCGGCTGCGAGGCGGCGGCGGCGGCTGCGCGCGCCGGCGCGCGCACGGCGCTGGTGACGATGAATCGTGACACGATCGGCGTCATGTCGTGCAACCCGGCCATCGGTGGCCTCGGCAAGGGTCATCTCGTGCGCGAGATCGACGCGCTCGACGGGCTGATGGGCCGGGTAGCGGATGCCGCCGGCATCCAGTTCCGCCTGCTCAATCGCCGCAAGGGACCGGCGGTGCGCGGCCCGCGCATCCAGGCGGACCGGAAACTCTATCGCCGGGCGATTCAGGCGGCGATAGCGGCGCAGTCGGGGCTCGACGTGATCGAGGGCGAGGTTTTCGACCTCGATGTCGCCGGCGGCGCGGTAACGAGTGTTACCCTTTCCGACGGACGTTCCTATCGTTGCGGGGCAGTGGTGCTGACGACCGGCACTTTCCTGCGCGGTCTTATCCATATCGGCGACGAGCGGTTTCCTGCCGGGCGGATGAACGAGGCGGCCACGAGCGGCCTGTCGGCAACGATGTCGCGGCTCGGCTTCGCGCTCGCTCGGCTGAAGACCGGAACGCCGCCGCGCCTCGACGGCCGCACCATCGACTGGAATTCGCTCGACAGCCAGCCGGGCGACGACGTGGCGGTGCCGTTCTCGTTGCTCACCGACCGCATCGACAATCCGCAGATCGCCTGCGGCATTACCCGGACCACTGCCGCTTCGCACGAGATCGTCCGCGCCAATCTCTCCACCTCCGCGGTCTATTCCGGGGCGATCGAGGGCACCGGGCCGCGTTATTGCCCGTCGATCGAGGACAAGATCGTCAAGTTCGGCGACCGCGACGGCCACCAGATTTTCCTCGAGCCGGAGGGGCTGGACGACGACACGGTCTATCCCAACGGTATCTCGACCTCGCTGGCGCGTGACGTCCAGGCCGCGCTGGTGGCGTCCATTCCCGGTCTGGAGAAGGCGCGTATCCTGCAACCGGGCTATGCCATCGAATATGATCATATCGACCCACGCGAGCTTCGCCATTCGCTGGAAACGCGACGGGTGGACGGACTTTTCCTCGCCGGGCAGATCAATGGCACGACCGGATATGAGGAGGCGGCGGCACAAGGGCTGGTCGCGGGGCTGAACGCGGCGCGAAAGGCCGGCGGACAGGAACCGGCCTGGTTCGGGCGCGGCGACGCCTATATCGGTGTTCTCGTCGACGATCTGGTGACGCGGGGTGTCAGCGAGCCCTATCGCATGTTCACCTCGCGCGCCGAGTTCCGGCTGTCGCTGCGCGCGGACAATGCGGATGAAAGGTTGACGCCGCGAGCCATCGAGCTTGGGCTGGCAGGCGCGGAACGTGTGCGTCGCTTCCGTGCGTGGGAGGTGGAACTTGACGCAGCGCGGCAGCTGTTCCGCTCGCTGTCGGTGACGCCGAACGAAGCCGAGCGATCCGGCATCGCGCTCAACAAGGACGGCCAGCGCCGCAGCGCCTACGACCTCCTCTCCTATCCCGAGATGAGCATCGAGCGTCTGACAGTCACATGGCCGCAGCTCGCTTCCGTGCGCTCGGCCGTTGCCGAGCGGCTGGAGACCGAGGCGCGCTATGCGGTCTATCTCCATCGCCAGCAGGCGGATGTCGCGGTGCTGAAGCGGGAGGAGGCGCGGCCGATCCCGGCCGATCTCGACTTTTCCGGCCTGCCCGGCCTGTCGAACGAGCTGAAGCAGAAGCTGGCGGCGCGACGGCCGACCTCGATTGCCGAAGCCGGCCGCATCGACGGGATGACGCCGGCGGCGCTCGCCATCATTCTCGCCCGCATCCAGGCGTCTGGCAGCGCGGTACGGGGCGCGGCGTGAGCGACAGGCTGGCGGAGCTTCGGGAAATTGCGGGCGAGACGGTTTCACGTGAAACGTTGGTCCGGCTCGATATCTTCGAGGCGGAGTTCCGCAAATGGGCGGCGCGAATCAACCTTGCTGCGCCATCGACGCTCGCGGCGTTGTGGAGCCGTCACATACTCGACAGCGCGCAACTTTTTCCGCTGGCGCCCGACGCCACGGATTGGCTCGATCTCGGCTCCGGCGGCGGTTTTCCCGGCGCGATCGTCGCCATACTGCTGATGGAGCGCGAAAACGGTCGTATCGAGCTGGTGGAAAGCAACAACAAGAAGGCGGCCTTTCTCAAGTCGGTGCTCGGGAGCATCGGAGCGCCGGCGACCGTGCATGTCTGCCGCATCGAGGAAGCGGTCGGACGGGTGCGGTCGCCGCAGATCGTCACGGCGCGGGCGCTGGCGCCGCTGCCGCTCCTGCTCGAACTGGCCGAGCCTTGGCTGGGCGCCGGGGCGATCGGGCTTTTCCACAAAGGCCGGGATTACGCCACGGAAATCGCGGAAAGCCGTGACGCATGGCGCTTCGATCTGGTAGAACACCGAAGCAGGGTCGATCCCGCAAGCCGCATATTAGCCGTGTCGAACCCGGCGCGCGGCAGCGCGGAAAAGCGATCCTGAGCGAATGTCCCGTCAGGCCGGCCCATGATTCCGCGAACCCGCATCATCACCATCGCAAACCAGAAAGGCGGCGTCGGCAAGACGACGACCGCGATCAATCTCGCCACCGCGCTGGCCGCGATCGGCGAGAAGGTGCTGGTCGTCGATCTCGATCCGCAGGGCAACGCCTCGACCGGCCTCGGCATCGACCGGCAGGACCGCAAGGTCTCGTCCTACGACCTGCTGACCGGAGAGGCCGGCGTGAGCGAGGCGGCGATGGCGACCGCGGTGCCGGGCCTTTTCGTCATCGCCTCGACGCTCGACCTGCTCGGCATCGAGATGGAGATCGCGTCCGCCCCTGACCGGGTGCTGCGGCTGCGCAACGCGTTGCGCCGGTCCGCGGCGGAAGGGGCAGGTTTCAGCTACGTCCTGATCGACTGCCCGCCCTCGCTCAACCTGTTGACGCTGAATGCCATGGCGGCGGCGGATTCGGTTCTGGTGCCGCTTCAATGCGAGTTCTTCGCGCTCGAAGGCTTGAGCCAACTGCTCCAGACCGTGGAAGAGGTGCGCAACTCGATCAATCCCGACCTTGCGATCCAGGGCATCGTGCTGACCATGTTCGACGGGCGCAACAACCTCGCGAACCAGGTGGTGGAGGACGTGCGCGCCCATATGGGCGATGCCGTCTACGAAACCGTGATCCCGCGCAATGTCCGGGTCTCGGAGGCGCCTTCCTATGGCAAGCCGGCGATCCTCTACGACCTCAAATGCACCGGCAGCCAGGCCTATCTGCAACTTGCATCGGAGGTGATCCGGCGCGAGAGGCGGTTGCGGGCGGCATGAGCCTCATGATTCGGTACGGCAGCGAAACGATGCGGGTGAAACAATGACTGACGATCTTTCCCGAAAGCGTCTCGGGCGCGGTCTCGCTGCCCTGATCGGCGACATGGACAAGCCCGCGCCCGCCGCCGGCGCGGCGCGCATCGGCGCGGATGGCCGGGTGCCGATCGAGTTCGTCGGCCCCAATCCGCGCAACCCGCGCCGCAGCTTCGCCGAGGCGGAGCTGACCGATCTGGCGCAGTCGATCCGCGAGCACGGCATCGTGCAGCCCGTGGTGGTGCGCCCGGCTCCCGGCACCGGCGGCGGCCGTTACGAGATCATCGCCGGCGAGCGGCGCTGGCGGGCGGCGCAGCGCGCCGGGCTGACGGAAATCCCGATCATCATCCGCGACGTCGACGACCGCGTCGCGCTCGAGCTGGCGATCATCGAGAACGTCCAGCGCGCCGACCTGAACCCGATCGAGGAGGCGCAGGGCTACCAGCAGCTCATCGACGAGCACAGCTACACCCAGGCCGATCTCGGACAGGTCATCGGCAAGAGCCGCAGCCATGTCGCCAACACGCTGCGGCTTCTGAAGCTGCCCGAGGGCATCCGCGAGATGCTGGTCGACGGCTCGCTCTCGGCCGGCCATGCACGGACGCTGGTGACGGCCGAGGATCCGGCCGGGCTGGCGCGGCGCATCGTCGAGGAGGGGCTTTCGGTTCGTCAGGCCGAGGCGCTGGCGCAGGAGCCGGCGCGCGTGCCGGACAGCCGCGTGCGTCACAGCGAGCGGCTGCCGAAGGACGCCGACACGCTGGCGCTCGAAAAGGCGCTGTCGGACGCGACCGGGCTCAAGGTGACGATCTCGCACGGGCAGAAGGGCGGCGAGATCAGGATCGCCTATCGCACGCTGGAGCAGCTCGACGAGATTTGCCGGCGGCTCGGCTCATGATGCCTGCATGGCGTCTTTGGTAATTTCGCCATAAATTCAGTGAGATGGCTATCTGCCGCCACGCGCGGACTCGACCAGAAGCGCGATCAGCGCCTGCCGCGCCGTCGCGGCTGCGAGGTCGGGCCGCTGCCTGGTCAGCAGCACGGCGGCATGAAGCCGTTCCAGCGCCCGGGCGATCGCCGCGCCGCTCCATCGCTGCAAGGCGGCCTCGACCAGCCGGCGGCGGGAGAAGAAGACCGGCGGGCGGGCGGAAGCGACCACGGCCGACGCCGGCTTTCCCGCGGCGTCCATCTCGCCGCGCAGCAGCTGAAGGCTGTGGAACTGGCGCATCGCCGCGGCCAGCACCAGGAACGGATGATTGCCGGCCGAGACAAGGCGGGTGAAGCTGGCGTCGAAGGTGGCGCCGTTGCCTGCGAGGACGGCATCGACGGCATCGTCGATGCCGAGGCCGGAAACGTCGCCGGTCATCGCCCGCACGTCCTCGAGGCGGATCTCGCCGCTGCCGCGGCAGTAGAGGGCCAGCTTCTCGACCTCGCTGCGGGTAGCCAGCCGGTCGCCGCCGAGGTTGGCCCGCAGCGCCTGCCGGGCCTCCAGCCCGATGGCGAGGCCCTCGCGGGCGACGATCCCGTCGATGACCGCGTCGATCGCCTTGCCCTCGTCGACATAGCAGGGCAGCGCCATGGCGCCGGCGCCGCCTTCCACGGCGGTGCGCAGCGCCGCTCCCTTCTTCAGCTCCCCGGCCTCGATGACGACGAGGCTGTCGCGCGGCGGCTCCGCCACCAGCGCCTTGACCTCGGCGGCGAGCTGCTTGTGCGCGCCCGCCCCCTTCACCCAGATCAGGCGGCGGGCGGAAAACATCGGCACGGTCGCGGCCTCGTCGAGCAGCCGGCCGGGCGACGCCTCGAGTTCGGCCGCGTCCACGCGCAGCGACGAGAACGGGTCATTCGTGTCGAGGCCTGCGCGCTCGACGAACAGCGCCGCGCGCTCCGCCACCAGCCCCCTGTCCGGCCCGTAGACGAGGACGATGGAGATGGCGGGGTCCGGCTTCGCGAGCCAGGAATCGACTTCGTGCGCTTTCTTCTGTGCCATGTTCCCGTCGCGCGGTTTCGAGCGGCCCGGTCCGGGTCGCTCCGCTTCCCTAGCATACGAAAGCGCGGTCGGCAGCCCGTTCGCGCCGCCCGGAGGAACAACCCGGCGGAACAATGGGCGGCGTGCCCGCGTTTACGGGTCAAGAGTTTCACGAAATGCGACGGAGAACGAAGATGGCAGAACCCCACGATCCCAACCGCCACCCCGATCCGCGTCATGATCCGCAGGCCGACCCGGAGCTGCACCATTCCGATCCGGTTTATGACGACAGGCTGCATGCCCGCCCGGCCGATCCAGCGATCGACCCGGCCTATGACCCGGCCCAACGCGTCAACGATCCGGTGCTGAGCGACCGGCCGATGGCGACGAGCGGCCGTGGCGGCCTGATCGCGGCCGGTATCGTCGCGGCGCTGCTCGTCATTGCGGTCATCGCCTTCACTTCCGGCACGACGACCGATCCGGGCACCACCGCCGTCATTCCCGACCAGACCGAGGACACCGCGCCAGCGCCTGCGCCGGCGGAATAACGCGACTTCCCTGTCTGCAAGAGAAAAGGGCAGGCCCACATGGCCTGCCCTTTGCCTTTCGTCGTGAATCCGCGCCGCCCTACATGTGGATCGGCTTCGCGAAAGCCGCAAGCGCGGCTTCCTTGACCGCTTCCGACATGGTCGGATGGGCATGGCAGGTGCGCGCCAGATCCTCGGACGAGCCGCCGAACTCCATCAGCACCGCCGCCTCGTGGATCATCTCGCCGGCGCCGAAGCCGACGATGTGGACGCCCAGCACCCGGTCTGTCGCCTTGTCGGCCAGCACCTTGACGAAGCCGTCGGTGTGGAGCATGGCGCGCGCCCGGCCATTGGCGGTGAAGGGAAACTTGCCGGCATTGTAGGCGATGCCGGCCTTCTTCAGTTCCTCCTCGGTCTTGCCGACCGAGGCGATCTCGGGGCTGGCATAGACCACGCCGGGGATGACGTCGTAATTCACGTGGCCGGCCTTGCCGGCGATGATCTCGGCGACGGCCACGCCCTCTTCCTCGGCCTTGTGGGCCAGCATCGGCCCGGCGACGACGTCGCCGATGGCGTAGATGCCGGGCACCGACGTCTGGAAACGGCCGTCGATCTGCACGCGGCCGCGCTCGTCGCGGGCGATGCCGGCCTCGTCCAGACCGAGCCCGTCGGTGAAGGGCCGGCGGCCGGTGGCGACCAGCACGGCGTCGGCGTCGATGGTCTCGGCTTCGCCACCCTTGACCGGCTCGAAGGTGACGGACGCGCCCTTGCCCTTCTTGGTCACGGCCGTGACCTTGGCGCCGAGCTTGAATTCGAAGCCCTGCTTGGCCAGCATGCGCTGGAACTGCTTCGACACTTCGCCGTCCATGCCGCCGAGGATGGTGTCGAGATATTCGACCACCGTGACCCTGGCGCCGAGACGCGCCCAGACCGAGCCCAGTTCCAGCCCGATGACGCCGCCACCGACGACGACGAGATGGCCGGGCACCTTCTGAAACGACAGGGCGCCGGTCGAGGAGGCGATGATCTTCTCGTCGAAGGCGACCTCGACGCCGGGGATGCCGGCGATGTCGGAGCCGGTGGCGATGACGATGTTCTTCGCCTCGAGCTCCTGCGCCTTGCCGTCCTCGCCCGTGACCGAGACCTTGCCCGCGCCCAGCACGCGGCCGGTGCCCTGGAAGGTGTCGATCTTGTTCTTCTTCATCAGGAACACCAGACCCTTGGTGTTCTGCTCGACCGTGTTCGTCTTGTGGGCCATCAGCTTGCCGAGGTTCATCTTCGGCTTCGAGATTTCGATGCCGAGCGCGTCGAAGGAATGCTCGGCCTCGACCAGCATCTCGGTGGCATGCAGCAGCGCCTTGGAAGGGATGCAGCCGACATTGACGCAGGTGCCGCCATAGGTGTCGCGCTTCTCGACCAGTGCCGTCTTCAGGCCGAGCTGAGCGGCCTTGATGGCGCAGACATAGCCGCCCGGTCCGGCCCCGATCACGATGACGTCATAGCTCATGGAAAACCCCTTCTTCTCGTGCCGGCCTCAGCGGCCGCCGCTTGCGTTCAATATCGCGCCCGTCGAATAGGACGCCTCGTCCGACAGGAGCCATAGTATGGCGTTGGCGATCTCGCCGGCCTGTCCCTCGCGCCGCATCGGTACGCCGCCGCGCAGCGCCGCCACGCGGTCGGGCTGTCCGCCGGAGGCATGGATTTCGGTGTCGATGATGCCGGGGCGCACGGCGTTGACCCGGATTCCCTCGGCCGCGACCTCGCGGGCAAGACCGATCGTGAAGGTGTCGACCGCGCCCTTCGACGCGGCGTAATCGACATACTCGCCGGCCGAGCCGAGCGTGGCCGCGATGGAGGAGACGTTGACGATCGCCCCGCCCCGGCCGCCATGGCGCGTCGACATGCGCCGGACCGCCTCGCGCGCGCAAAGGATCGCGCCGACGACATTGACGCGCATCACCCGCAGCAGGCGTTCCGCATCCATGGCATCGACGCGCGATTTCGGCGTGACGATGCCGGCATTGTTGACCAGCGCGTCGAGCCGGCCGAAGCGGGCATCGACCGCCGCGAACATGGCCATGACGTCGCTTTCCTCGCCGACATCGCCCCTGATGGCGAAGGCGTCGCCGCCGCCGGCCCCGATGTCGGCGACGAGGCGCGCGGCCGCTTCCTCATTGGCGACGAAGTTGACCGCGACGCGCCAGCCGCGCGCGGCCGCCAGCCGGGCGGTGGCGGCGCCGATGCCGCGCGCGCCGCCGGTGATCAGGACGGTCCTGCCGGCGACGCTCATTCCTGACACCCCGACAGCGAGAAGGCGTCCCAAGGCGTCGCCGTCAGTCCTGCCGCCTCATAGGCGGCGGATTGCCGGACGGCGCGGCCGAGATCGGCGAAGAGCAGCGATTGCGGCGCGTCCGCGCCCTCGGGCGGCATCTGGTCGATCCTGCCTTCGCCGTCCACCGAATAGACCGCGCCCTGCCAGACCGTGCAGGCGGCAAGCTCCGCGCCCGTCGCGTCGCCCTCCGGGCAGCCATACGTGACGAGGCCGAGCGAGCGCGGTGCCTCGGCGTCCCACATCACCGCGCCTTCGAGGACGAGGCCGTTGCCGAACACCATGCGGAAGGCGTTGGTCACAGTGGCGGTGCGGCCGGGGTAGAAGTCGATCGTCGCCCCGCTTTCCGGCTCCTGATAGACGGCAAGCTCCATCGGGCAGGCGGCAAGGGCCGCGCCCGTCTGCCCGGCCAGCGCCATTGCGAGCGCGAGGCCTCGCAACGGCTTGGCAGGCAGGCGGGGCGAACGCAGCATGACCCGTGTTCCGGCCTTGCCCGTCAGAGGTCGAGGACCAGACGCTCGGGATCCTCCAGCGTGTCCTTGACGCGGACGAGGAAGGTCACCGCCTCCTTGCCGTCGACGATGCGGTGGTCGTAGCTGAGCGCCAGATACATCATCGGGCGGATGACGATCTGGCCGCCGACCACGACCGGCCGCTCCTGGATCTTGTGCATGCCGAGGATGCCGGACTGCGGCGCGTTGAGGATCGGCGTCGACATCAGCGAGCCGTAGACGCCGCCGTTCGAGATGGTGAAGGTGCCGCCCTGCATGTCGGCGACGGAGAGCTTGACATCGCGCGCGGCGAGGCCGAGCCGGCCGATTTCCTTCTCGATCTCGGCGATGGACATCTGGTCGGCGTCGCGGACTACTGGCACGACGAGGCCCTTGTCGGTGCCGACGGCGACGCCGATATGGGCGTAGTTCTTGTAGATGATGTCGGCGCCGTCGATCTCGGCGTTGACCGCCGGGATCTCCTTCAGCGCGTGCGTCACCGCCTTGGTGAAGAAGCCCATGAAGCCGAGCTTAACGCCGTGCTTCTTCTCGAACAGGTCCTTGTAGCGCGAACGCAGGTCCATAACCGGCTTCATGTCGACCTCGTTGAAGGTGGTCAGCATGGCGGCGGTGTTCTGGGCGTCCTTGAGGCGGCGTGCGATGGTCTGGCGCAGCCGCGTCATCTTCACGCGCTCCTCGCGGCCGGCGTCCTCTTCCGAAGACGGCGCGCGCACCGCGGCGGGCGCGGCGGCCGGGGCGAGAGCGGTGACGCCGCGGGCGACCGCGTCGAGCGCGTCCGACTTCAGCACCTGGCCGCGCTTGCCGGAGCCGGAGACCTGGTCGGCGGAAACGCCGGCCTCGGCCAGAACCCGCGCGGCGGCGGGCGACGGCGGCATGTCGGTCTTGCCAGACGCGGCGGCCGGGGCGGGCGCGGCTTCGGCGGCCTTTGCCGGTTCCGCCTTTGCCGGAGCCGGCGCTTCGGCCTTCGGCTCCTCCTTCTTCGCGGGCGCGGCGCCTGCGCCCTCGGAGATGTTGCCGAGCAGCGCGCCGACGCCGACGGTCTCGCCTTCCGCAACGGTGATCTCGGCCAGCACGCCGGCGGCGGGCGCGGGAACCTCGATCGTCACCTTGTCGGTTTCAAGCTCGACGACGGGCTCGTCGACGGCGACGGCGTCGCCGGCCTTCTTGAACCATTTGCCTATCGTTGCCTCGGTGACGGATTCGCCGAGAGTGGGGACGCGGATTTCGGTAGCCATACTTGTCGTTCCGTTGCCTTGCTTCGGTTCAGCGTTTCCGTTGGTCAGTTGCCGAGCGCATCTTCGAGGAAAGCCTCGAGTTGCGCCAGATGTTTCGACATCAGGCCCGTGGCCGGCGAGGCCGCCGCCGGGCGGCCGGCATAGCGCACGCGCTGATGCCTGGCGTCGATATGGGCCAGCACCCACTCAAGATAGGGTTCGATGAACGACCACGCACCCATGTTCTTCGGCTCTTCCTGGCACCAGACGATCTCGGCGTTGCGGAAGCGCGACAATTCGTTGATCAGCGCCTTGGCCGGGAAGGGATAGAGCTGCTCGACGCGCAGCAGGTAGATGTCGTCGATGCCGCGCTTCTCGCGCTCCTCGTAGAGGTCGTAATAGACCTTGCCGGCGCTGAGCACGACGCGGCGGATCTTCGAATCCTTGACCAGCTTGATCGGCTCGTTGCCGTAATACTGGGCGTCGTCCCACAGCAGGCGGTGGAACGAGCTTTCGCCCGACAGGTCGGCCAGCGTCGAGACCGCGCGCTTGTGGCGCAACAGCGACTTCGGCGTCATCAGGATCAGCGGCTTGCGGAAGTCGCGCTTCAGCTGCCGGCGCAGGATGTGGAAGTAGTTGGCCGGTGTGGTGCAGTTGGCGACCTGCATGTTGTCTTCCGCGCACATCTGCAGGAAACGCTCCAGACGGGCCGAGGAGTGCTCCGGCCCCTGCCCCTCATAGCCGTGCGGCAGCAGGCAGACGAGACCGGACATGCGCAGCCACTTGCGCTCTCCGGACGAGATGAACTGGTCGAACACGACCTGCGCGCCGTTGGCGAAGTCGCCGAACTGGGCTTCCCACATGGTCAGCGCGCGCGGCTCGGCAAGGCTGAAGCCATATTCGAAGCCCAGCACCGCCTCTTCCGAGAGCATCGAATTGATGACCTCGTAATTGGCCTGGCGGGGTCCCAGATTGTTCAGCGGGATGTAGCGGTTCTCGTTGCGCTGGTCGTAGAGCACGCTGTGGCGCTGCGAGAAGGTGCCGCGCTCGGAATCCTGGCCGGAAAGGCGGATCGGGTTGCCCTCGAGCAGGATCGAGCCGAAGGCCAGCGCCTCGGCCGTCGCCCAGTCGATGCCCTCGCCGGTCGAGATCGCCTTGCGGCGGTTCTCGAGGAAGCGGCCGATGGTGCGGTGGACCTCGAAGTCCGGCGGAACCTCGGTCAGCTTCTTGCCGATCTCCTTCAGCGTCTTCAGCGGCACGGAGGTCTTGCCGCGGCGCTGCTCGTCCTGGTTGTCGGCGGTGCGCAGGCCGGACCAAGCGCCGTCGAGCCAGTCGGCCTTGTTGGGCCTGTAGCTCTGGCCGGCCTCGAACTCGGCCTCCAGGCGCGCGCGCCAGTCCGCCCGCATCCGGTCGATCTCCTCCTGCGAAATCAGACCTTCGGCGATCAGCTTGTCGCCATAGAGCTGCACCGTCGTCTTGTGGCCGCGGATCGTCTTGTACATCAGCGGCTGGGTGAAGCCCGGCTCGTCGCCCTCGTTGTGGCCGAAGCGGCGATAGCAGAACATGTCGATGACCACCGGCTTATGGAAGGTCATGCGGAACTCGGTCGCCACCTTGGCGGCATAGACGACCGCCTCCGGGTCATCGCCGTTGACGTGGAAGATCGGCGCCTCGATCATCTTGGCGACGTCGGACGGATAGGGCGACGAGCGCGAGAAGCGCGGGTTGGTGGTGAAGCCGATCTGGTTGTTGATGATGAAATGGACGGTGCCGCCGACGCGGTGGCCGCGCAGGCCCGACAGGCCGAGGCACTCGGCGACGACGCCCTGGCCGGCGAAGGCCGCGTCGCCGTGGAGCAGCAGCGGCAGCACCTTGGCACGGGCCTCGATCGGCACGACCTCCTCGCGGGTGCGGCCGAAGATCTGGTCCTGCTTGGCGCGGGCCTTGCCCATCACCACCGGGTTGACGATCTCGAGATGCGAGGGATTGGCCGTCAGCGACAGGTGGACCTTGTTGCCGTCGAACTCGCGGTCGGACGAGGCGCCGAGATGGTACTTGACGTCGCCCGAGCCCTCGACGTCGTCGGGGGCGTAGGAGCCGCCCTTGAACTCGTGGAAGACGGCGCGGTGCGGCTTGGCCATCACCTGCGTCAGCACGTTCAGGCGGCCGCGATGGGCCATGCCGAACACGATCTCCTTCAGGCCCATATTGCCGCCGCGCTTGATGATCTGCTCGAGCGCGGGGATGAGCGCCTCGCCGCCGTCGAGGCCGAAACGCTTGGTGCCCTTGTACTTGACGTCGATGAACTGCTCGAATCCTTCGGACTCGATCAGCTTCGACAGGATCGCCTTCTTGCCCTCGGGCGTGAACTCAATGCCCTTGTCGGGACCCTCGATGCGCTCCTGGATCCATGCCTTCTCCTCGGGGTTGGAGATGTGCATGAACTCGACGCCGAGCGTCGAGCAATAGGTGCGCTTGAGGATGTCGAGCATCTGGCGCACGGTGGCGTATTCGAGGCCGAGCACGTGGTCGATGAAGATCGGCCGGTCGTAGTCGGCTTCGGTGAAGCCGTAGGCCTCGGGCGACAGCTCGTTATAGTCGTCCTCGGGCTCGGCGAGGCCGAGCGGATCGAGATTGGCATGGAGATGGCCGCGCATGCGATAGGCGCGGATCATCATGATGGCGCGTACGGAATCGCGCGTGGCGCGCAGCACGTCGGCATCGGAAAGGCCCGCGCCCGCGGCGCCGGCCTTCTCCTTCACCTTCTTCTCGATGTGCTTCTCGACGGTTCCCCAGTCGCCGTCGAGCGCCGAGACCAGCTCGCCATTGGCGGCAAGCGGCCAGTTCGTCCGCTTCCACGACGCGCCTTCGGCGTTCTTCTTCACGTCGCCGGCGTCGTCCTGCAAGGACGCGAACAGGTCGCGCCACTCGGGATCGACCGAGGCGGGATCATCGACCCAGGCGGCATGAAGCCTCTCGATATAGTCGGCATTGCCGCCATAAAGAAAAGAGGTGAGCGAAAAAAGGTCGTTTGCCTGATCCTGCCGCGCCATCTTGATCTCTCGGAGCCTGCCGCCCCGTCTCCCTGATGAGAGCGAATAGGGAATAGTGAGTAGCGAATAGGGCTTTTTCTTCCCTATTCGCTATTGGCTACTCGCTATTCGCTTATCCCTTTATCGCCTCGACCAGCGTCTTGCCGAGCCGGGCCGGCGACGGGGAGACGCGGATGCCCGCTTCCTCCATCGCCGCGATCTTGTCTTCCGCGCCGCCCTTGCCGCCGGAGATCACGGCGCCGGCATGGCCCATGGTGCGGCCGGGAGGGGCGGTGCGCCCGGCGATGAAGCCGGCCATCGGCTTCTTCCTGCCGCGCTTGGCCTCGTCCTTGAGGAACTGCGCCGCCTCTTCCTCGGCCGAGCCGCCGATCTCGCCGATCATGATGATCGACTGGGTGGCGTCGTCGGCAAGGAACAGTTCGAGCATGTCGATGAACTCGGTGCCCTTGACCGGATCGCCGCCGATGCCGACGGCCGTGGTTTGGCCGAGGCCCTCGTTGGTGGTCTGGAACACCGCCTCATAGGTCAGCGTGCCGGAACGCGAGACGACGCCGACCGAACCGTTGCGGAAGATGTTGCCCGGCATGATGCCGATCTTGCACTGGTCCGGCGTGACGATGCCGGGGCAGTTCGGGCCGATCAGGCGCGACTTCGACTTCTCCAGCCTGGCCTTGACCTTGACCATGTCCATCACCGGAATCCCTTCCGTGATGCAGACGATCAGCGGGATCTCGGCGTCGATCGCCTCGATGATCGCGGCGGCGGCGCCTGCCGGCGGCACGTAGACCACCGACGCGGTCGCGCCGGTCCTGTCGCGGCCTTCGGCGACGGAGGCGAAGATCGGCAGGCTCTCGCCCTTCGAGCCCTTCCAGGTCTCGCCGCCCTTGGCGGGATGGATGCCGCCGACCATCTGCGTGCCGTGATAGGCCAGCGCCTGCTCGGTGTGGAAGGTGCCGGTCTTGCCGGTCAGGCCCTGAACCAGAACCTTGGTGTTCTTGTCGATCAGAATGGACATAAGGCTCAGTTCC
>Ga0172382_10001320_pt1 | contig 44672 bp, 42 predicted proteins | sample Leawel138RmetaG_FD_122245 | JGI IMG/M metagenome (GOLD analysis project Ga0172382, IMG submission 122245) | Leachate microbial communities from a municipal landfill in Southern Ontario, Canada - Leachate well 138R metaG | ecosystem: Engineered > Solid waste > Landfill > Unclassified | place...
CCTCGTTTTTCGCGGTGACGAACGGGTTGTTAAGCGAAACGGGGCCGGCCACGTCGTCATCGGCCACCGGGGACTGAAAGCGAGGAACCTCAGTGGCCTTGCTGTCCCCGACCGCTTTGATTTCACCCAACCCATTTCCGGTCTCTGGCTTCTGGCCGGCGACTTGGTCAATGGTATCAGCGGTAGTCACCGGAAATCTTGTTATAACACTCTCTTCTTCCCCACCCCCGTCAGCAAACGGGCTTCCCCCACTTCCCCCTGACGACTCCCCGGAGTCTTCACCAAACAGTTGACCACCGTCACCGGCCGGGCCTACCCGGTAGTGGCCGTTCAACCTGGCCCCGTCCAGCAGCCTCAGGGTTCTTCCCATGGGGGAGTCGGTACCCAGGGTCGCTTCATAGTCGGAGACATTGGGGAGTGCCGTGACATCATCGTCATCACTATCACCGCCACCACCCACATCACCGGGGAAAGAGCCCCCCACGTAGGGGTCAAACCCCTGAGAGTCCCAGGCATCGACCAGGCCGTCACTGCCGGTGAGAACCAGTTTGGTCCGGGCAAAGGCAGCATCCTCGAATACCGGTCGAATCCTCCGGGCCGTACCGGCCATGCTGGTGAGAAGCACCTCCTCACCCCGATAGCTGTCGCTGCCCGAGGCGACTATGTAGACCGTGTCGGGGCGAACTTTCACTCCATTGGGACCCTCCAAGTCCTGGGGCGGCTCCTCGCCGGTGTCTCCTTCTTCGTCCCGTTCCTGGATGTTATTCCAAACCAGGGCCTCGTACTTTAGCCTTTCCAGCCCAACCATCTCGCCTGAGACCTTGCCGTGCCGGGTCGAGAGCTCGTCCTCTCCGTAGTAGTGCTCATTCTTACGAAGTTCGTTCAACACAACCTCGAGGCCGGCATAGGCGGCGTATTTGGCCTGAGTATCGCGGCTGGACTGACCAATCGTCTTCATACTCTGAAACGAATCGGTAGCCACGGCGGCCACCAGAAGAGCCAGAATACTGGTCATAAAAAGGAGAGTAACCAGAATAGAGCCATTTTGAGTATCTCGCTTGCCGCTCATTTGTTCTTCATTTCCAATCTGGTCTGGACAGTCAGTCCAAACCCCAGGTCCTCGTCTCGAAAGCGCAGGGTCACCAGTACGTCCTGGGCACCCTGAGTCGTCTTAATATCGTAGGCCATTTGGGCCACTATTCTCTTCTTGATATCCTCCCTCGTCTTGGAAAGCTCTTCGATGTGATAGTCGCTGTCGTTGATCTGAGGAGCCACCACCGTCGGTTCAGGCCTTACCGGCATCCTGGCCCGGACCAGATCTTTCGTCTCAGGATCTATGTAATAGCCTATCACAGAACTCCATAAAAGGCGCCCTTTATCGTTATATTCCACCTGCTCACCCTCCCCTTTCGGGGACCCGAAGACAAAGCCGTCACGATCAGTGGTAGACATAAATTCTGGCTCGTAATGCTTGAAAGAAAGGGGTGCTCCTTCGGCCAGATCGGTGGACATCCAGCGCAGCGCGATCAGGGCGTTGCGCTGGAGATCGGACTGGCTGCGGGAGCGAAGATAGAATCGACTACCGGTCTGTAGGAGCATCCAGAGTTCTCCCATCAGTAGTAAGACCAGGGCCGACGCTACGATCAACTCCACCAGGGTGGTTCCGCGACTCCGGGGGTTCAAAATGTACCCGCCAGGTAAGTCACCAGGACGACTTCACCGGTTTTCGTGCTGTCTTCCCAGGTGACTTTGACGGTGACCAACTTGAGCTTGTCATCGTCGAGATCACCGACCAGTTTGACCGACCTGGAGGTGGTGTACTTCGCTTTGATCTCGACCCACTCACCGGTGGGGCTACGAGACTCGGTGCCCATCTCGATCACCTTGGGTTCGGCCTCTTCCTCCTCGGTCACCTTGACCAGCTCGTAACCTTCAGCCATGGCTTCTTCCACCATCTGTTCGGCCAGCATAGTAGCAACCAGGCTGTGGCGCGACTTCTCCAGGCCTCGTGCCTGCATTCCCCAAACGCCCAAAAACGCTACCGAGATCGTGGAGAAAAGGAAGGCCGCTATCACGACCTCCAGAAGATTGAAACCCCGGCTTTTTCTGGATGAATACACCGCAAGTAGTTTAGCAGATCTTAACTTTTAAATCGAGGCCGCGGCTTTCTCAATGACAGTTTTTTCATTGTAGTAATCCTCTCTGGTCAGCTCTCCGGCGATGTAGCGCATTCTGAGTTTTTCCAGAGCATCTTCAGCTTCTTCTTTGGACCCGAAGGTAAAGGTGGCGCCTACCGAGGGAGAACTCGGGCCTTCCCCCAAAGTCGCTTCAAACGGTAAAGAGGACTGCATCGGCTGCACCGCCGAGGTCTTCGAGACGTGCTCGTTCATCTCGTGAACGAGGCGACTTTGACGAGACTGTTGCTCTTCAACCGCCCGCTGCTCCTGATCTCGCTTCAGCACGTCGTCAGCGGCTGATTCTAATTCGGCCGCCCGCCTTCGTTCACCGAGCAACTCCCAGCGCCGGGCGTCGATGGGCAACGACTCGAGGTCCGTGTGGTGGACTCGCAGGCGACCCTGAGCATAGGTCACCAGCTCCAGCGATCCCCGAGGATTGAAACTCAGCAAATACTGGATCCCTAGTTCGGTCAAGGAGCGAAGGCTGACCTCTAAGACTACATTGTTCTGATAATCTTTGGCGGTCACGATCTCCTGTTTTTTACTCAAGAAGATCACTTTGTCTTTCAATAGATGCACGACCCGAGAATCTTTCGGGTACGATACCCCGAACCGCTCCTGGCTGTAGGTCCAAATGACGAACGCTCGCTTCCCGTCCTTTTCCATGCCGAACCCAACCGAGCCGTTGGTGGTGAGGAAACGGTCCCGGGAAAGCCTGCCTTCAACCACCAGTTCATTGACCACGGACTCATCCAGAATGTCGATCAACCGCAGGTAGGAGCGATTGTCCCGCTCTCTTTCCATGACCGAAAGGAACCCGAAATCAGGCGACGGCCACCACACCAACCCCAGGGAGGTCCGGGGGTCGATCACGGTCTCGTAATAACAGGTGCTGGATCTCCCCGACCACTGGCTCACCACGAAGCGGTGCAGCCGTGGACCGACATCACCCTGGGCGGACTTAGACCCCAGGAATCTCTTGAGCTTGGATGAAAATTTCTGGGCGGGCACGATCTGTTCATAAGCGACTTGCTCCCCGTCGGCCCGGACCGCGAACCCCGCTAGAATGCCTCGTTCCGGGCTTCCATCCATCCCTTTGACCGCCTTGCAGCGGTCGGCTCGAACCCCTTTTTCCCGACGCAGACGAAAAAGTCCATCGGTAGAGCGAAAGAAGCACTCTCCGGAGTCTGAAAGATGGATGAGCTCCCCTGCCATCTTGTCATGGACCCGGTGGGCCACATCCTGGAAGGAGTCCTTAAAAATCTGAATGCGACCAGGTTCGCGAACTGCGAAGAACTCGGAGCTATATGAAGAATAGAGTTTTACCATTAGTAGATGGTGCCCCGGTCCTAGCAGGAGAAGCGCCGGAACAGGTGTAACCGCTGATGCAAGACCATTTAGCCCCAGCGCGGGAGCCTTCCTTCCGGAGCCACCATGTCAAAATTATTCGCCATTCTAACCCCGATAGCACTCGGAGCAGCCGCTCTGGAGTTTGCCGCCATGAAGGTCGGCGACTGCCGAGTCTCGTTGCGTAGCGATAAGATCACTGAGAAAACGATCTTTTTTGCCGACGAGAATCGGGCCTGTATCCGATTCAATCTGCCTTTCAAGAATACCGGGCGGCAGCAGGGGCTGCTCATCGACACCGCCTGTTTCCTCCAACCGGTTGGCGATGCCCATAGTGACCTGCAGCCGGTTTGCCGCTGGATCAATCGGGAAGTGCCTCGAGCAGACGGTTACTGGGAAGCGTGTATCATTAAGCCTGGTTCCGGCTTGCTGACCACGGTGGAGATCTGGCTCTCGGCCAAGAATATTCGAGAAAAGCTCAAAGCGCTCTCCCTTTTTCGAGTGGATTGCCACTATAAGTACTACTGCCGTACTCCTATGCACTATCGCAAGGAAGAATTGACCTTCACCATCGATTCCTTCGAGGAGGTTCAGCGCCTACCGGCCATCACGCGCCCCGAGGATGAAAAGGCCGTTGCCAAGCAACAAAAAGCCCAGAGCAACACCCAGGTGAGAGCGCTCAAGACCAGGCTCTTGCGGCCTGGCGACGATCTCATCGAAGTGATCAAAGAGGCCACGGCAGGCATCGGGCAACCTGGAGATCTGGTGGCCATTGCCGAAACCGTGGTGGCCATTGTGCAGGGCCGCCTGGTCTATTGCGAAGACATTAAACCGAGTTACTTCGCCACCCGACTGAACCGGCTCTTTGAAATGAACAGCTCGCTTTCCTCACCCTACGCCCTGGAGATGGCTATTCGAGAAGTCGGATTGCCAAAGATCCTGATGTCGGTGGCCGCCGGAGCGTTGGGCAAGTTGAAAGGTAAGGCCGGAGAGTTTTACCGGGTGGCCGGGCGCTCGGTTGCCACCATCGACGACTGCACCGGTACCCTACCTCCCTTCGATAAGCACGTGGTGATGGGTCCGGCCAGGGGCGACCAGTTGTGCGCTTCCCTGAAAGCCGCGACCGGCTACGAGATCGCCATCGTAGACGCCAACGATCTGGGCAAAGTGGATGTCCTTCACATCTCCGATCCCACTCGTCACGACGCGGTGGTCGAGGCGCTGAAGCCCAATCCCCAGGGCAACGCCGATGAGATGACTCCCCTGGTGTTGATCAAGAAAGAATTCACAACCAACAAGCCTTCCCCGAACGGGGCCGGTGAGGCTCAGAACCGGACCGCCGAGAAAGAGGCAGCTTCGTGAGCAAGAGACTCGAGTACAAGGTGTTAAAAGTGAGCGCCCACGATCTCGAGACCACGCTAAATATCTACGCTCAAGACGGCTACCGCGCCGTGCACTTCTTTCCCCCTAGCGAGCAAGAAGAAGTCTCTTTCGTGCTCTCCCGAAAGCAGAAGAGCCGCAAACAGCATCACGAAGTTTTCGAGGACGATCTTTAATCTAGAGTTGAGCGATAGAGAAACCAGGCTCGAAGGGGTCTATGAAGCGGATGCCGTCCACCGAAGAACCAGAAGCAAAATCTTCACTGACCACACGAGGGATCTGGTTGAGCCTTGCCGCAGCCCAGATCTGCGCGTCGTAGTAACTCATGCAATGATACTGCACGCCACGTGCAGCTTCGAGCACGACCAGCGGCGAAAGATCGACCGTGATTGCCGCACGAAGGAGATTCTCAATTCTTAGCCGCGCTTCCGCGGGCTTCATAGGTGAGTCGCCCTTGCGAGTGATGACGTTGAAGAACTCAGCAAGAACCTGACAGGGAAGAACACAACGCTGTCTACGCATCAGGTAGTCTAGAAGCTCCAGGGCCACAGTTCGTTTGTCGAGCGGTCCTTCCCCGTAGGCATAGACTAGAACATTGGTGTCGACCACAATCTTATCGGTCATAGAGTTCATCGCGCGTCCAGGTACGCTCCCTGGCGGGCGTTACGGAGTGGCGGTTTCGAATATAGGCCAGTTCATCTTCCCATGCGCCCACATCGATCAAGGGAACGACTACTGAATCTAGGCATCGGTCTATGCCTTGCCGGATGAGCGCTGCCTCTGAGACACCCAGCCGTGCCGAAGCTGCCTTGAGCGCCTCTTCTTGCCGCTTCTCAATATAAACCTGCTTACGAATCATACTCATACATCAATGTATACACATGGTGTTCCAAAGATCAAGTGAGGGCGATCTATCTCTAACGCCTAATCCGCAATATCCAGTGCGAACTCGATGGCTGCTTCCACTTCCTTCATTTTCGCCAGACTCAAGGGGATAATGCGAGACCCCAAGAGATTCTTCAAAAACTATCCCAATCCTCAACGGGCAAAACGGAACCTGCCAAAACGGTTACAAGGGCTTCTCTTTATTTTGCAAGGATCATTTAAGGCGAACACATAATATGATAGAGAGCTAGCACAGCTTCCGGAGCTTGAAGGCACGGGATATACGGGCTTGGTATACCCACGGAAGAGGCACTGGCCAAAAGCACCCACCCGGGTGTTTTCGATCCCACAGGTCTCGAGCTTTCCAAGGTCGTTGGGCCCACCGAACTCGAAGCTTTGCAGCACCGTCAACCTCCGGCCATCCCAAACAAACGCATCTGTTTCAATCCCCAAAACCGCCACACACCTCCGAGGTAACAAGGGTCTGGAACCTGGTTTAAGCCTTCCGTCGGTTCGGAGTCTGAATCAAAAGGTCGAAAGCTGTTCACGCCTCGTGAGTTGGAGCGTACCGTGTTTCTATTGAACGCAAAGAACTTAAACCAAGCTCACTCCGGACGGCCGGGTTCTCGGCGGGACTCCACCAGGTGGCGGCCGATGAGTTCGCCTTCGTCGCGGGAGAGTTCACCGAACCGAAGCCCGCAGAGCCAACTGGCGCCGGTATGAAAGTCCTGTTCTTTGTAGGGTCTGATGTGGACCACCTGGGCGGGTAGAGCGACTTCCTTGCCAGCCAATTTCAGACTGAGCTTGACCGGTACGAATCGAGCAAACGCCTTGGGGCTCACCACGGCCGCCCCACCCAGACTGAGATCGATCATCATGCCTTCGAACTGTTGAGAGACCCCCAGGCCGATGAGCAGTTTTTCCTGAGTGGGAGTTCGCACACCGGTCCTTCGGGTGTGAAAGGCCTCCTGGGTCAGACCGTACTCGGTGAGAAGTCGAGGGATCCAACCGGCCGCGCCATCCAGATGAACCTGAACTCCCACATCCCAACCGGCACCGCTCGGCCTGACCCAACGAACGGTTACCGAAGCTTCCCGGTCCCGCCGCTCTCGATTCTGGTAAGCGAGCACCAGTTTCATCTGCTGTCCGCGGCGATATGGAGGGCGGCAGATGCCCAGCCGATTGGGTACCGCCTCGATCTGAATGCGGGCACCGTCCAAGCTCAGATCAACCAGGGTACCGGGAGTGTAGTGGTCGGTCAACTCCAGCCGCACGGGCACCGAACACAGAATACGGCTGTGCCGCCTCTGTTGGGTAAAATCTCTACCTTCCCCCAATAGAATCCGGTGAATATGTCGCCTCAGATCGGCGAGAAAGCCCATATCCGGGCGTTCGTTGTTCTCTTCCTACACCCTGTAGCGCGTAGGATTTGCCAGGCGGGCTTACGAACGGGCGAAGCCTATGAGTAAAAAGGAAAATTCCAGACACTTCATCCAACATATCATCTCGGCGGATCTGAAGAGGCCGGAGTTCAGAGGGACGGTCATCACCCGATTTCCGCCCGAACCCAACGGCTATCTCCACATCGGTCACGCCAAGTCTATCTGTTTGAATTTTGGTCTGGCCGAAGAGTTTCAAGGTCGTTGCCACCTCCGCTTCGACGACACCAACCCCACCAAGGAAGATACCGAGTTCGTGGAATCGATCAAGGAGGATGTACGGTGGCTGGGGTTTTCCTGGGGAGACCATCTCTATCACGCCTCCGATTACTTCGACAAACTCTACGGCTTTGCCATCGACTTGATCCGGAACGGCAAGGCCTATGTATGCGACCTCACTCCTGAAGAGGTCCGGGAGTATCGAGGCACACTCACCGTACCCGGTCGCCCCAGCCCCAATCGGGACCGTTCGGTGGAAGAGAATCTGGAACTGTTTGAAGGGATGAAGAACGGAGAGTTTCCCGACGGTTCGCGCACCTTGCGGGCCAAAATCGATATGGCCTCAGGCAATATCAACATGCGGGATCCGGCGCTCTATCGGATCCGCAAGGTCGCTCACCACCGGACCGGCGACAAGTGGTGTATCTACCCTATGTACGACTGGACCCACGGTATCTCCGACGCTTTGGAAGAGGTGTCCCACTCCATCTGCACCCTGGAGTTTGAAAACCACCGTCCCCTCTACGACTGGTTTCTCGAACAGTTGTCGATCGATTGCCACCCCAAGCAGATCGAGTTCAGCCGGCTAAATCTGGAATACACCGTCATGAGCAAACGAAAGTTGACTCACTTGGTGAGTTCGGCTCTGGTGGAGGGCTGGGACGATCCCCGCATGCCCACCATCGCCGGGCTGCGACGGCGGGGCTACACCCCCACGGCGCTCCGAGAGTTCTGCGATCGGATCGGGGTTAGCAAGAAGGAAGGCTGGATCCAGTACAAGCAATTGGAAGACTGTATCCGAACCGACCTGAACCTCACCACCAAACGCATCCTGGGAGTCCTGAATCCTCTCAAAGTCGTGATCGAGAACTATCCGGAAGGGCAGGTCGAGCAGCTTTCGGCGCCCTTTTTCCCCGATGAGCCGGAGAAAATGGGTCATCGGGATGTCCCGTTCAGCCGGGAAATTTATATCGAACGAGACGACTTTATGGAGGACCCTCCTAAAAAGTTCTTCCGTCTGTCGCCCGGCACCGAGGTGCGTTTGCGGCGCGGCTACTACATCACTTGCACGGGGGTGGTCAAGGATGAGAACGGCGAAGTGACCGAACTTCGCTGCACCTACGACCCGGAGTCACTGGGTGGGACCGCCGATGGGCGACGGGTGAAAGGCACCATCCACTGGGTGAGCGCCGAGCACTCGGTGGAAGCCGAGGTACGGCTTTACGATCGGCTTTTCACTGTGGAGAAACCCGATTCTCAGAAAGATGTGGACTGGTTGGAACTGGTCAACCCTAACTCTCTTGAGATCACCCGGGCCCGGATGGAGCCGTGGGTGGCCGGGGTGGAGCCCATGGATCGCTTCCAGTTTGAGCGATTGGGATTTTTTGTGGTGGATAAGGATTCTAAGCCCGGAGCGCTGCGGTTCAATAGAATCGTGACCCTTAAAGACTCCTGGGCCAAGATAATGAAGGAGCAAAAATCATGAGCGTTAGGGTATCAGGCAAGTATCTCGGTGGGTTGGGAGTGGAACTTCTCCACGGGCCTTCGGGTGCCACCATGCGGACCGCCGCGCCGGTCGACAACAACGGAGATGGCTCTAGCTTCTCCCCCACCGATATGGTGGCCTCGGGTCTGGGAGCCTGCATGCTCACCATCATGGCCATCGTGGGTGAGCGAGACGGCCTGAATCTAGACGGCCTGAAGTTTTCAGCAGAAAAACACATGGCCGCCGATCCACGAAGGATCTCCCGAGTGGATCTGGTGATCGACATGCCCCCGGGACTGACTTCCGGTCAGCGCAAGAAGCTGGAAAATGCCGCTCTGACCTGCCCGGTCAAGAACAGCCTGGCCGCCGAATCTGAGACCCCGGTGGAGTTCCGCTACCCCGATTAATTTCTGTTGCCGAACAGAGTTCAGGCATCTGAATCTTTGTTAAAGACTTGGCAAATATCTAACTCCCCATTTGTTTAAGAATGTTTTTAGGGAGTCTTGATATTTTACAACCATGGCAAGCGGCACTAAAGATAAGAAACACAAATGTTCCTGCGGACGAAGCTTTCGTCACGCGATTTCCCTGAAGCGTCACCAAAACGTGACCGGCTGTAGCGGCGAAGGTTCGGACGAAGCTACTGCCCCGGCTGAAGCCGAAGCGGTCAAAGAAGCCGCAAAAGTTGCACCCACCCCCGCCGCTGCCAGCCAACAGGACGACCGCACCGTTGTCATCACCCCTGAATTGGTAGCCGCCTGGCAACAACAAACTGGTTTTCAGGCCCGCCGGGGAAGCGTGGTAGACAGTCTACCCGAAGCTCAACCCGCAGCCACCCAGATCGACTGGGTTGCGGTGGGCCAGACCTCTAAAGCTTTTCTTCAGTTCTGTGGCGAAGTCCAATCCGCTACCTTTCGCGCTATGCGAAGCGCGCTACTGGTGGTCGGACGAAGCGCCCTCTTCTTGAGCGTGATTCTGTTGACCGGATGGTTGATGATAACCGGCGTTTCGGCCAGCGATACCGCCTCCATCGATGAGATCGGCCGCAGCCAACTGGCCGCTCAGACCCTGGTCCAGGACTTTCTCCAAAATGCTCGTCTGAACCAGTACAAGCGAGCCCACGACCTGCTTGCCCCGGGCGCGCGCCAATCCGTTACCCCCGATCAGCTCAAAATTATGTTTAACAGCCTGCCCCTAAACGAGTCCCCTACGACCTGGAGCACCGATATCTCCAAGGATCTCTCCACCGCTCAGGTCACCGTGACTCGAGCCGGGTTGCAAGAGGTCTACACTGTAGTGCTGGGCGACGGCGGTTGGGGCGTCTCCTCGGTCTCCATCGCCGGCTGACGGTAAACCGCTACTAGGGCCAGGGGTATTTTCTCAAACCCCGGCAGCGGTTCACTGCTCAAGACGCAATCCGCTCTTGCTCCCAGTACCGTAGCCAGACTTTCCATCAATCTGCGAGTGCTGTTCAAGCGATAGTACATGTGAAACTCATCGAACCAGAGGAGATTGCGAATACAGATCGCCAGGTCAAAAGCCAGATAGTACCAGAATCGCTTTTCGAAGATCCTGGCCTCGTTGGCGGTCAGAGTAAAAAACACCCCACCCGGAGCCAGGCTCTCCACCACCTGCTCCAAGAGCCGGGCACGAAAACTGGGTAAGATGTGGCCCCAGGCCCCGAAACAGACAACTCGATCGAATCGTCGGCGGGGCAACTCCAATTTGTGAAGTTCTGCCTGTCTAAAGTGCAGTCCGCTATATCCGGCCGACAGTCGACGAGCTTGTTCCAGCATGCCTTCGCTGAAATCGACACCCTCAACTGAACCGCAGTAGCGGCGGAGGACCCGGGCACCCCGACCGGTGCCGCAGGCCAGGTCCAACCCATGCCCGTCTCTGCCTTCCAGGGGATATCTCTGCTCGATACGCTCGATAGCAGCCCGCACCCAGGGTACCGGCGTGGCGTAGGGGGTCTGTTCAAACTTGGGGGCCAGCAGGTCGTACCCGCGCTGGGTGCTACTGAGAGCCTGCCTGGCCAGCTCAAAAAAAGTTGGCGGACCGATCATCGACGCTCGCCGCGCAGCTCCACCACCTGGCGCTGTAGCTCCCGGGCCAGACCTTGCAAAGAGGTTGGGGTGGGGGCGGAGGTCCGCTCCCCGAAGAGCAGAGTCACCCGGGGCCGAAAGAACCTCTTCACCTTGGACCAGAACGAACGTTCGACCTGGCGAGAAAAGAGACTGTTCCACAAACCCTGGAGAGCAAAAGGCACGACCGGCACCGCGCGGCGTTCCAAAATACGCTCAAGACCGTTGCGGAACTCCCCAACCTCCCCGGTTTCGGTAAGTTGACCCTCCGGAAAGATGCACACCAGACGCCCCTGCTCCAGGGCTTTGTCGATGGCGTCGAAGGCAGCCGCCAGGACTTCCGGGTGGCTCTTACCCGAAGCAATGGGAATGGCTCCGGCGTCGCGGAATAGGTATCGAACCATGGGGAGGTTGTAGTAGGTGTGCCACATCACAAACCTGACCGGCCGGTGAATGCCTCCCAATACGATGAGCCAATCCACCATAGAAACGTGATTTCCCACCAACAGGCACGGTCCATCCCGAGGGATGGACGGTTCTCCCACCACCTTCAGCCGGTACAGGATGTGGTTCAAGATGTAGGCCAAGAAGCGCAGAAAGAACTCTGGGATCAGAGTGTATATGTAAAGACCCACCAGCAGATTGAGCACGGCCATGAGCCCGAATTTACCTAAGATACTCAGACCGAAGTCGCCCAGTTTGGACAAGGTGGCGACGGAGATGGCCATAATACCGGCGTTGAGCACGTTGTTGGCGGCGATCACACGACTCCGGTAAGTTTCGTCGGTGCGCTGCTGGATCACGGTGTAGAGGGGTACGATGTAGAGGCCCGAGGAAGCGGCGATGCCGGCAAAATCTAGCATAATTCGCCAACCCATAGGGTCTCGAACGAGTTCGGAAAGCGACATCAACTGATCGGGAGGAAGGTCGAAAGGTGACCCCATCATAGCGATGTCGGCCAGAAACAGCGAAATCCCGATGGATCCGAACGGCACCAACCCTAGCTCAACCCGTTGGTGAGAGAGCTTTCCGCAAATCACAGCTCCCACAGCCACCCCCACGCTGAAGACCGCCTGAAAGAAGTTGACCACCCCGGCGTCTACCTGGAGGATGGTCTTTCCGTACACCGGCAAGAGAGCCAGTAGACCCCCACCCAGGGCCCAAAACCAGGAGACTCCCAGGATGCTCAAAAACACCGCCCTCACCTTGCGAGCCATTCCGATCACCTGAAAGGTGGGAGTCAGAGGGTTCTTATCCACCTTCAGATGGGGGTCGGAGCGACCCACCGGGGGCACCAGTTTAGCCGTCAGATAGCCCAGCACGGCGATCAACAAGACGGTGGCGGTGCAATAGATTCGGGCCTCATCGGCAGTTGCCAGCACCCCTCCGGCCAGGGTGCCCAGCAGGATGGCGAGCTTGGTTCCTGTCTCCACCGCGGCGTTTCCCTCGGTAAGGTCCTCCTCGTCGAGCAACTGGGGAATGATCCCGTACTTCAGGGGACCGAAGAAGGCCGACTGGATGCCCATCAGGGCCAGAGCCAGAAAGAGCACCGGAACAGATTCAGTGAAATATCCGATACCAGCCAGAACGGCGATCACCAGTTCAATAATCTTCAGTCTCTGGATCACGGTGGCTTTATCAAATTTGTCGGCCAACTGCCCTGCGGTAGCAGAGAGAAGAAAGAAAGGGACCGTAAAAACGGCCAGGGCAAGCTCTGAGAGCTTATCGTCCCGCATGTCCAGGTCTCCAAAACCCTGAAACACGATCAAGATGAGCAGAGACTGTTTAAAGAAATTATCGTTAAACGCGCCCAGCAACTGGGTCCAGAAAAGGCCGCGGAAACGGGCCGACAATACCAACCTCACCCGAGTGGGTTCGGTGAGTCGGGCATCTTTTCCTCATGGACAGTTTAGAGGCACCGGGAGTGAATGACTCGAACCGGCCCCTCATGAAGCACGAAGTCGTTTTAATAGAAGGCGACGGCATCGGTCCAGAAATCGCCGAGTCCGTCCGCAAAGTTTTTCACGCCGCGGGGGCACCGGTGGAATGGCAGCTCCAGCACGCCGGATTAGCCGCTCTAGATCGGGGCACCGACGTCCTTCCCCAGGAGACCATCGAAGCGCTGAAGCACGTGAGGGTGGCCCTGAAGGGTCCCTGCACCACTCCCATAGGCAAGGGCTTTACCTCGGTCAACGTCTCCATCCGCAAAGCCCTGAACTTTTATGCCGCGCTACGCCCGGTGCGATCCATCGACGGGGTCAAGACCCGCTTTGAAAATGTGGATCTGATCGTGATACGGGAAAACACCGAGGGTCTCTACGCTGGCATCGAAAACGAGGTCACCGAAGGCGTGGTGGCCTCCATGAAGGTGGCCACCACCAAAGCCTGCCATCGAATTGCCCACTGGGCCTTTCGGTTCGCCACCCACCGCCAGCGCAAGAAGATCACTTGCTTCCACAAGGCCAACATTATGAAGATGTCGGACGGCCTGTTCATCCGTGAAGCGCGCAACGTCTATCACGAGGACTATCCCAACATTGAGTACGAGGAATGCATCATCGACGCCGGCTGTATGAAACTAGTCCAGGATCCCAGCCAGTTCGATATCCTGCTCCTGGAGAATCTCTACGGCGACGTGGTGAGCGATCTCTGTGCGGGCCTGGTGGGCGGATTGGGCGTGGTGCCCGGGGCCAACTACGGGGATGACTCCGCATGCTTTGAGGCGGTCCACGGCTCGGCCCCCGACATCGCCGGTAAAGGGGTGGCCAACCCGCTGGCTCTTATCATGAGTTCGGTCATGATGCTCAACCATCTGGCCGACGATCGCCGTGACCCGGAGTGTGCCAAGGCCGCTTCCATCATTAAGGCCGGTTACGACGCTTGTTTGCGAGAAGGCAAAAAGACCCGGGATCTGGGTGGAGAGCTCAACACCGCGGAGTTTACCGAGGAGTTGATCAAGAGGCTGGGTGTAGAAGCAGAGTCCTGAAGCCGGGACGGGCGATATCAGTCTCCATTAATCCCGGTTTGGCCCTCCGGGGTCGCCTTGATTTTCGGTACCAGCAGCTTAAAGAGCCATGGATAGATGGTGGAACTAAGAACCGCCAGGAGGATGACCGTGGCAAACATCACCTCGTCGATCTTGCCCAATTTTCGTCCTAGATTGGCCACCACCACCAGCAGAGTCAGAGGAGCCGATAGGAGAATGCCCATCCCCACCCCGATGAGAGTGATCTTATCTTCTTTAGGCACCAACAAAAAGGCCAGGACTCGGACCGTAACCAGGATGACCAACAACTCCAAGAGCAGCAGGAGATCACCCCCTCGAGCTTTCTCGATGCTAAAATGCATGCCCACGGAGATAAAGAAAAACGGTACAAAAAATCCGTTTCCGATACTCATGAATTTTAGTTCGAGGGGCCCCTTACCACGAAAGACAAACGAAAAGAGCGCCCCGGCCAGAAAGGAGCCGAGGATGGGGTCTATCTGAAACTTGGCCGCAACTGCTACAAAAAAGAACATGAGGAAGAGCCCGCCTCGCACTCCAATCTCCGAGGGGTCGTGACTCTCCACGACCCGGGAGAAGGACTCGCTCCGCCACCAAACCAGGGTTCTTAAGATCACCAGCACGATGTACGCACCGAAAAAGATCAAGGCCATTTCCCCTACGTGGGTGGCAAACACACCATTGATGCCTCGAGCGTGGTCGTACGCCGATACCCCGGTCACCAACAGGATACTGGAAAATTCTCCGATCGACCCAACCAGCATGAGGTTTTGACCGAAAGGAGTTTTGGCCAGGCCGGTTTCCTGTAGAACGACCAATGGAACCCCGATCGAGATGGCACCGGCAACCAGCCCTAGAAAGGGATCAAAGCCGAGAGCGACCGCCGCTAGCATAGCCATGACAAAGACGGAGAGGGTTACCCCGACTCCGTGCACGAGGGGTTTTATCCCTCCAGCCTCCAGCTTTCGGAAATCAAGTTCCAGGCCAGCGATAAACATGAGCAGTAGAAAACCGAGCTCGGCGGTAAGATCTATAAACTCTGCAGGCCGAACCAGGTTCAGGACTTCAACTCCCACCAGGACCCCAAAAAGGATCTCACCAACCGATGCGGGGAGCTTGATTCGGCGGGCCAGAAGGGGCACTGCAAAAGCTCCTCCCGCTACCACCAGAAGAGATTTCGCTGTTTCAAAAAATCCAGGGTCGCTCAATTCTTCTGCTTCTTGGCCCTTCTGGTATAAGCTTTACCCAGGTCCTTCGGTAGGTACGGCAGGACCAGGGTCGAGATCGGCGAGCGAGCCGCCAGCAAGTGTGAGACGTCAGGCTTGAGGAAGGTAAATTTGCGATGCCTGCGATGGCCGGTGATCAAAAGATCAAATTCGGTGGCTCGCTCACAAAGTTGGTTGAGTTCGTTTCCCTCCAGAATCTCTTTTTTGACACCTAGGCCGTATAGTGAGGCCAGTCCGGTAGCTCTTTCCAGGGCTTCTTCAGCCTCCTGGCGGAAAGCCGCACCAGTCACATATTCGGCCGGACAAACTACCGCCACGGTCAGTTTGGCGCCCAGTTTCCGAGCCACATCAACCGCCAATTCTGCCACCCTGACCGAGCCGGAAGCAGGTGACACGGCCAACAAGATGTTCTTGTAAGGGTGAGTCCCTCGCGCGATCAACACCGGTTCGGAAGTACGCTCCAAAATCTCGTAAACAGGCCTGCGGGATAGTCCGAATTTCTGCAACCAGTTGGCCTTCCGGGGGCTGACCACGTGGGCTGCCAGATCGAGCAAGTCTCCAATCTCCTCGATATTTTGGGGCCAGCGATGGTCTAGCGAGTAGCTAGAGATGTCTTGCTCAGCGGAGGTGGGCCCGTGCTCACCGGCCTGGGAGCCTTGAACCAGCAGGCGCAGGCCGGTGGCGTTGGTGACTTCTAGCAGGTACAGAGCTTCCTCGTAGGTTCCCCTATCACCAGAATCGAGCACCCCGAAATGAGCTCCGAACTGGAGAGGAAACTCAGAAGCCCCCCTTTGAAAGTAGTCGGCGATGTCGGGTAGGATCGTTGGATCACCAATCAGTAGACAGCGGTCGTTCTCTTCAATCTCGGTGTTACCGTGGGGCACCACCAATCGCCCGTCTCGGTAAATCGCCCCCAATAGCCACGATTTAGGTCTCAAGATAGACAACGTTTTGCCGATGACCGGCGAATGGTTCTGCACCTTGACTTCAATGATCTCGCCAATACCCAGACCCAGGTCTGTGGTCGTGCGCCTGCCTGCATCGAGTTGGCTTTCCACGATCGCCGCCGCAGAACTCGGCCGGGTGATGGGCAACACCTCGGCCTCCCGAAATCGTTCTGTCTCAGTGACAAGATTGACCAGGGCTACGATCTTTTTCACCTGATACAATACCCGAGCCAGGCGGCAAAATTCAAAGTTGGCGTCATCGTTTCCCGTCGCCCCTACCACTGCTCGCGCGGTCTCGATGGGCGTTCTATTCAGAACCAGGGTGGAAGTACAGTCACCCGCCACGGTTTCGATCTCTTTGCCTTTTAACTGCTCCAGTTGAGCTTCGTCCTGGTCGATGACGGTCACTTTCCAGCGAGTCGAACAGCGCTCAGCGATGGCACGACCGGAAGGCCCGCCACCAGCCACGATCAAGACGGGTTTCATCTCTGCGCGTTCCTTTGCGCGCCTAAGTTTCCTTTTTTTGCCCGGCCAGGGTCTACTGGGCTCTTAGAGAATAACAACCCGTGGCCAAAGGTCGAAAAAAGAAAAAACATATCTGCGCCGAGTGCGGCGAACCCTTCAACCATGGCATCGGGCTTCGCAAGCACCAGAGGCAGACCGGCCACAAGGGATCGGAGATCCGGGAAGAGGGTGATGATGACGAAGAGGATGGTGAAGACGGTGCTTCCCAGGCTTCCGAAGCCGTCCAACCCGAGCCCGAGCCTGAGCCCGCAGCTCCGGTAGCCCCGCCGCCAACTCCAGCACCCACTCCCCCGCCGCCCGCAGCAGCACCGGCAGCGACGGCTCCTCCCCCTTCGGTCGTCTCTCCCCTGGCCGACGAGCCTGAGGAGGATGACGACCAGACCGTGGCCGTCCCGAGGCCTTCACCCCCGTCCTCCGCTCCGGCCCCGACGACCTACGTCGCTCCGCCCCCTTCCGCCTACCCGGCCCCGGCGGCGGGCTCCCGCATGCAGGAGACAAAGACCAAGCTAACCCTTGTCAGCAAAGGTGTTTCCCGAGTCATAAGCGCCAAAGCGGCCGACGCCGGACAGCAAGCCAAGCAACTGGGCAAGGACGGGGCCGACATTTTTCGAGAGGCGCTCAAACTCGCGCTGGCCCTGATCTGCCTGGGAGCCATCCCCACGGCCATTTTTTTCTGGTGGAAGTCCCCCACCCACCAGCAGCACCAACAGCCACCCCAACCCAAAGTTTTCGATATTGAAAGCGGAGATGTTGTGGCGAGAAGCCGCCTGCTTGAGTACCTCGACAACCTGGGTAAAGGAAGGATGGAAGAAGCTTACGCCATGCTCAGTCCGGAATGGCAAAGAGATCTTTCGTTCGGCTCCTTTAAAGATGCCTTTCTGGATATCGAAGATGTGCGCTGGTCGGTCGTGGATCAGCGTCTCAATGAAGCAGGACAAGCGGAGGTGCTGGTTCGACTGGTCTTTCTTGAAGGGGGAAAACAGCGCCGATTCGTGGGTCGGTTTCGCCTGAACAGGGGCCCTCAGGGTTGGAGGATCGACCGAGCTGAACTCTCACCAGACAGCGAGTCCTGACGACCTCTACCGGGTCACGACGCTTCAGGGCAGGCTGGGCATACTCTGTTTCCGCTACTTTCGTCTGACTTTCTTGGTCACGGCGCTCCTGATCGTTGGCTCCGTATTCACGGCCCGCAACCATCTCAACCTGGATACGGACTGGTTGGTCCTGTTTCGTAGCGATCGCCCGGAGATCGTAACTCTGCAAAATTGGCGTGAGATGCTACCGGGGGCCAAAGACATGGCGGTCATCATCTCGGGCGGGACCTTGCAGGAGCGTCAGGCCGCTGCGGTCATGCTGGGCGAAGGACTTTCCCAGTACCCGGAACTGCTGGAGGATCCACTCTACGCTTTGCCCACGGAAACGTTCTTGAAGTCCGGGCTTTATTACCTCTCTCAAGAGAAGCTGGAGGAACTGAACAGACGTGCTAAACAGGCGCTGGTAGCCACCGAGGGTCTGGATTTGAGTTCAGACGCAGATCTGCCGGTATTGGCCGAACTTCTGTCTCGGAGCAAAGAAGGTTCTAGAATGCTTACCGAAGGATTGGTCGCTTTCGTGGATGCCACTTCCACCAATCCCGAAGAAAGCCGACAGGCTTCCCTGGTGCCGCTCCTGACGCCGGAGTCAGTGCATTTGCTCCGTTACCTGGGCGACTTCCGAGAAGTCCCCGAGGTCGTGGACCTCAGCCTGGATAACGGGCGCACGATCCTGGTCCTGGTGAGACCCAAGATCGAAGGACAGTTGGAAGAAGCCGCCCCCGCGGTGGCCCAGGTTCGAGAACTCGTCGAAGTCCTGCGCAACCGCTTTCAGAGCCTCCGGTTTTCCCTCACTGGTGAACCCGTGTTGGTGGTGGACGAACGGAAAACTATCGCCGAAGATTCGATCCGAGGGACGATCTGTAGCTTCGTGCTCATCTTGCTCCTTTTCCAGTTCGGTTTTCGAGAGTATCTTCGGCCCAGCCTGGCCCTGGCCACCCTGGTGGTAGGTCTTTTGTGGACGCTCGGTCTCATGTCGTACACCATCGGGCGGCTCAACTTTATCACCATCACCTATGTGCCGATTCTGATCGGTCTGGGACTCGACTTTGGGATCCACATGGCGTTTCGATACTTCGAGTCTCGAGAGCAAGACCTCCCACAGTCAGCTATGGGCAAAGCACTCGATGGGGCGGGAAGGGACACCCTCTTCGGCGCCTTGACCACCTCGGCTTCCTTCGGGGTTCTGGCGGTCATCGGTTTTCGGGGTGTCGCCGAACTCGGGACCATCGCCCTCTGCGGGGTGCTGCTCTGTCAGTTTGCCGCCTGCACATTCCTGCCGGCCTGCCTGGGCCTAATCGAGGCCCGAAAAATAAAACTGCCGGAAGTGGGACGCCAGGAGCTTCAAGGGTTTGAAAAGCAACTCTGCAAGCTGGACAAATACTTCCTTATCGGCACGGCCACGGCCACGGTGTTCGCTCTGGCAGTGGCCCCTTCGGTGGAGTTCAACGTGCATCTACTCAAGATGCAGAATCCCAGGCTCGAGTCAGTGCGCACCGAGCTGGCGCTGGTGGCGGAAGGAAAAAGTTCGGTCCTCACCGCTCTGATCGCAATCGATGATCTGGAGAGTGCACGAAAGGTGGAAACCCGCTTGCGGGAGCTCGATTCGGTGGCCGAGGTGATCTCTTTGTCCACTTTCATGCCGATAGTCACCCCGGAGAAGACCCGTGCGGTGAGCCAATTTTTGGAAACGCGGGAGCGACTGGTGGCGCTCCTGGACTTTATCCATACCATGCCGGCCGCCGAAGCGAGGGATGCTCTGAGGTTGCTAGGGCTCTACCAGAATCTGAACCTGCCCCCGCAAGAGCGCACCGCGATGCTACGCGAACTCGATGAGCTGGAGACACGACTGCGCTCTCGGGGCCCGGGTCCGGTGATGGACGCGCTGGAGGCTTTGCGGCGAAACGCACTCAGGACTCTGGAAAGTTTCCGACCGCTGCTGCTGCTGCAGAGCAAGGAGCCGGTGAGAGTCGAAGACTTACCCTCACCCCTGACCAGCCGATTGCTTCGCACCGACGGCAAATTCGTGCTCCGGGTCTTTCCCGCCGTGGACATCTGGAAGCCTGCCAATCTACAAACCTTTCTGGAAGAGGTTCGGGGGGTCCACCCGGAGGTTAGCGGCGAGCCCGTGCTGATCGAGTTGTTCGAAAGACTGGTCATGGAGACCCACTGGCAGGGCGCCGGATTGAGTCTGATCGCCATGACGGTCATTCTCGCTCTTATGCTCCGAAACACCCAGGACGTCTTTCTGGCTGCCGTGCCGACCGGAGTGAGCCTGGTTATCTTACTCGGTCTGATGGGGCTTTTCGGGTGGGAGTTCAATCCGGCGAATTTCGTGGCCATCCCCATGCTGCTCGGGATCGGATGCGTGTTCGGGCTCCACAGCGTCCTGCGAATCCGAGAATTGGGGCACGACCGAATCCTTTCTTGCAGCACCGGACCGGCCATTCTACTCAGTGCTACCACCTCCATAGCCTGCTTTGCCTCCCTGGGCCTGGCCGACCACCGTGGTATCGCCAGTCTGAGTTGGTTGGTCACCCTCGGTCTCTTGATCAACACCTTCCTCTCGGTGGCGGTGCTACCGGCCTGGATCCGAATGTACCGGAAAAAAGTGTAGGAGTAGGGCCGCTCCTGAACGAACCGTGGCTCCAATGGCTCGCTACTCTTTCTTCACCACCGATGGTCCTGACAAGGGAACGACCTTTCACCTGGAGCCGGGGGTGACTCTCCTGGGTCGCCGTGATACGGCGGCCGACGATGATCCCGAGGGCAGCAAGCGATGGGTTTTAACCGACCCTGCGGTCAGTCGCACCCACGCGCGCATTGATTGGGACGGCACAACACCGCCGGTACTGATCCATCTCTCCTCGACCAACGCCACCCTATTGGACGGCAAGATCGTGACCGGCCTGACTTTGGAAGAGGGCACCCGCCTGAGCCACGACAACAAAATCCGCATGGGACAAACCGGCTTTGAGGTCAAGGAAGAGGAGTCCACTCCCTGCCGCTGGTGCCTGCTGGAGCGAAGCACAGAGGCGGAACACGCCCTGGAAGAGCATCGGCCTCTAGAATTGGACGGAGTCCGATTTCTCTTCGATGGTCGCTCGGTAAACCTGAGTTTAGACCAGTCGAATGCCGAAGCCTACTTGCTTCGATACATCGACGAGCAATGCTGGACCACGGTGCTGAAGCCGAACCACCCCATCGCGCTCAAGGGCAACGATGTGGTGCAAACCGAACAGCACAAACTCGTTTTGACCGAACTCCAGGCCTAAACCTTGAATTATCAGGTCATCTTCATTGTCTGCGCCATTTTGGCTGGATCATTTCTGCCCATCCAGGCAGGGCTCAACGCCACCCTCGGAGATGCCGTAAAAAGCCCGATCTTTGCAGCCTTTGCCTCTTTTGGAGTCGGCACCCTGGCGCTGCTCCTCTACCTGCTACTGGCGGGCTTCGACTTCAGCACCGCGCGAACCGCCGGCCAGGCTCCCCCATCGGTCTGGTTGGCGGGCGTACTGGGTGCGTTCTACGTGAGCGCCATCATCATTCTGGCTCCTAAGCTCGGGGTTGCTCTCACTTTTTCGCTGATCGTACTCGGCCAGATGTCGGCCTCCCTCGTTCTGGATCACTTCGGTCTCCTGGGCTTGCCGGTCCAGAGCCTCAACTGGCCACGAATTTTGGGAACGATCTGCCTGGTCCTCGGGGTGGTCTTGATCCGCAAAAACTAGTAGCGTTTCCTCTTTCCAAGGAGAGCGGCCGGTTATGTTCAATAATGGCTGGTAATGAGCGGTTCCCACCCAAAAAAAATCAAGAGAATCGGGATCACGGCTAGAGAGAAGCACCCGGGTGCCCGGGAAGCAGCCGAACGCGCCATGGAGAAGTTCCGCAGCCTGGGCGGTGAGGCTTACCCCATGGAAGAGGCTCTGGACGGAGCCCACGAGATCGACTGCCTGCTGGCCCTGGGGGGCGACGGTACCCTACTCCACGCCGCGCGTCTTATGTCCCACCACAACGTTCCCGTGTTGGGGGTTAACTTCGGTCGGGTCGGCTATCTCTGTACCATCAGCGCCCAGCAATTAGACCGGGCCCTGGAACTTTTGGTGGAGGGCCATTACAGCACCGACGAACGCTCCATGCTCCGGGCTAGCGTCTACAATCGAAGGGAAGAAGTGTGGCGGGTCGATGCCCTCAACGAGGTCTTGATCGGGGGCAGCAACCGCACCCTGACTCTGGAATTGGAGATCAACGGCGAACCGATCGGCGAGGTCGTGGGAGACGGGATCATCGCTGCCACTCGAACCGGTTCCACCGCCTACGCCATGTCCTGTGGTGGCCCGGTGGTCCTGCTGGAGTCCATCGTACTGGTGGGGTCAAACTCCATCAGCTCGGCCCTGCTGGCTCCCACTGTCCTACCCATGGACACCAAGATTTCTATCCACAACCGCACCAAGGTGACCCGCCCTTATGTGATCGCCGATGGTCAGAAGGACTATCAGATCCTCGACGGCACCATGATCGAACTGGTGAGATCGCCCAGTACCGTACAGTTGATCGATCCCAGGCTGGTCTCCAGTTTTGCAAAACTGACCAAGAAATCTCTGCTACGAGAGCGGGCCCTGGATTAGGGATCACCCCCTTGCAAAACCAAAATAGTACGGCTATACTATGCTCATCGGTGGGTGAATAGGATTGTTGGACTGATTTTGGTGTCACCTGCGTGGGTGTTTGGGGGGGAAGGATGCTTGAGCTATGCTCCAGCTAAGAAAGTGCGGCCTGAGACTGACCAGCCAGGCCTCGATGAAAGCGAGTCAAACACTGGATGGCAATTGGGTTGTCTGGTTAGAACTGGGGGGCAAACCGCTGACCGACGAGGTTGGAAAGCCCCGGCTGTTCGAAGCTCCAACTCGCTACCAGGCTCAGTGCAAGGCGTATCGCTGGTACTCCTTAGAACCTGTGTTTACCTATGAACCCCCAAGTGGTTAGGTGGGACAGGTCTTGCCCAGGATCACCCGTTCAGCCTGGATTCGATGGCCGATGATATTGGAAGCAGCTTTTTCAAACGAACCCGAGTCTCCACTGACTTTATACTGAACCTCTCCACTCCCCGACGAGGGTGCCAGATAGCTGGGTATAAGTTCGGCTGGATTCACGATTCGAATGTCGGCCCGCAAGAGTGGACGCAAGACCGGTAAGAGCAGCGGATAATGAGTACAGCCGAGGACCAGAGTGTCGGCCTGGCAATCCACCAGTTGTTGAGCGTAGCGGCTCAGGATCTTCAGAGATTGGTCTGTATAGAGTTCTTCGTTTTCCACGATCGGCACCAGATCCGGGCAACCGATTTCGTGTACGGTTGGCAGTTCAGTCAACCCCAACAGGCGTGCTTCGTTCAAAATTTGCGTCTGGTAGACCCCGGAAGCAGCGGTCAAGGGATTGGCCAGCACCGCCACCGAGCCGCGACTCAGTCGGGCCGCTTCTCGAGCCGCCGTCTCGATCACCCCGATGAGGGGCACGTCTACGGTGGCTCTGAGGGCCGAGATAGCCAGCGCAGAAGAGGTGTTGCAAGCCAGAATCAGACCGTGACAACCTTCCTGGACCAGGTATTTGGCGATGTCGGAAACCAGAGAAACCACCTCGTCGGCGGTTCGCGAGCCATAAGGAACGTGGGCGGTATCGCCGAAGTAGACATACTGATGACCGGAGCGACTCTTCAGCAACTCTTTGAGTACGGTCAGCCCCCCGACTCCACTATCGAAGACCCCCAGTTTTCTTATCGCTCTGTCTTGTAAACTCGTCATTTGTCGGACTTTCTAACCTCTCGTCCTTTCCAACTGCTCCAGTGCAGAGAGAGCCGCCAACTCCACGTGGAGCCGACTGGTTCCTCCCTGGAGATAACAGACGAAAGGCTCCCTTTCCGGACCGTCCGCCGACAACTCCGCCGACGACCCCTGAATAAAGGTTCCGCCTGCCATGAGGATCGGGTCTCGATAGCCAGGTTGCACGACCGGAACCGGAGTAGCTCTGGAGTCCACCAGACCGAAACTTTGAACAGCCTTACAAAAGGCTCTCTGCGCCTGGACACTACCCAGTTTGATGGCCTGGATGGTGTCTGTTCTTGCTTCATTCCACCCGGGAGAAGTTTCGAATCCTGCATTTTCAAAGAGCCAGGACGCGGTGATCAGACCTTCCAAAGACTGAGCCACGGTCTGGGGTGCCATGCTCAAAGCTTGCGCCATGGTACGGGCCATACCCAGGGTGGGACCTACGTGGCTACCCAGGCCGGGAGCGGTGAAAGCCGTCAAGCTTCGCTCCACCGCTCGTTCGGTTCCGGCCAGGTATGCTCCGGTGGGAACGATGGTCGCCCCCAGGTTCTTGATGAGCGATCCGGCACAAAGATCGGCCCCCACTTCGGTGGGCTCCAATTCTTCCACCATCTCACCGTAACAGTTGTCTACCAGGATAACCACGTCCGGGGCTTTGGCCCGGATATCGGTGATCAGTCGGGCGATAGTATCGATGGAAAAAGAGGGCCGCCAGGTGTATCCCCGAGAGCGCTGGATAAAGACCAATCCGGTACGCTCGTCGAGCGCGTCCATCACCGCCGGAACATCCACGGTCCCCTCCTTGAGAGGGACTTCCCGGTAGCTGATCCCGAAGGAGCGCAGCGAGCCGTCATAGTCCTGGGGATGGCCTATGGTGGGTAGCAGGGTGTCGTAGGGGGCTCCGGTGGCGGCGAGCAACGTTTGGCCGGGTCGCAAGTTTCCTCGCAGCGCCGAAGCGATGGCGTGAGTCCCACAAACCCACTGTAGCCGAACAGCCGCACTGGGGCAGCCAAAGGTCTGGGCAAAGAGCCGGTCCACCCCTTCCCGACCGCTGTCGTCATAGCCGTAGCCGGTACCCCCGGCTAATAAAGCCTCGGAAAGTTGACAAGCCTGAAAGGCGGACAGCACCTTCAAGAAGTTGGCATCAGCGATTTCGCGAACCCCTCGGCGAACTTGCCTGGTGGCCGCACGAGCCTCCACCCAGCGGGAATAACTCTTTTCAGAAAGGTTTAATCTGGTTTTTATTCGATCAACAAAAGGCACCGGGGCCGGTTCGTATCGGCCCGGATGATTCCTGGGATTAGGACGAGTTTTCATAAAACAAGCTCCCCTGCTGGGCAGAGGAGCTTAGGCGGATGCCCCTACTCGTTGTGATCAAAAGGTAGCACAGTTTAGGAAACGGCGCATCCATCAAAAGATTACTTTATAGAATTTTTTTTCCACCCGAACCGGGCTCACCAGGTTTGGGAGCCTTCCTCGGTTCAGGTCTCACTCCGCGCGCGGTTCCCACCTCGGTCTTGATCTGATCCAGGGTGGCCGCCAGCGCGATCTGCTCGGCGATGGGGAGTCCCTCGAGTTTGCGATTGAGTTGCTTCTTTACCGACTGCATCTCGTCGCGAAGGGCCGCTGCGGCCTCGAACTCCAGGTTGCGAGCGGCCTCCAGCATGGCCCCCTCCATCTGACCGAGCAAAGCGCGCAGATCCTCGATCTCCATCTCTTCGTGCTGCTGCCGGCGCACCGACCGAGACTCCCTGGCCTGATAGCCCAGAGTGTCCAGGATGTCGTTGACGGCTTTTCTTACGGTCTTAGGAACGATGTTATGTTTTTCATTATAAGCCGTCTGAACCTCGCGCCTACGTTTCGTTTCGGCCATGGCGTCTCGAATCGCCCCGGTGATCCTATCGGCGTACAGGATCACCTCACCCGACACGTTACGGGCGGCCCGGCCGATGGTTTGAATCAGGGAAGTGGCAGAGCGCAAGAAACCTTCCTGGTCGGCGTCCAAAATGGCCACCAGACTGACCTCCGGAAGGTCCAACCCCTCTCGCAGCAGATTGATCCCCACCAGCACGTCGAACTCACCCAGGCGGAGATCCCTCAAGATCTGGATGCGCCCCAGGGTGTCCACTTCAGAGTGCAGGTACCGCACCCTCACGTTCAGTCCGGCGAGATAATCCGTGAGGTCTTCGGCCATCTTCTTGGTCAGGGTGGTGACCAGCACCCGCTCGTTGCGAGCCGCTCGCTTTCGAATCTCTCCTAGCAGATCGTCGACCTGTCCCTTGACCGGACGAACCTCCAACTCGGGGTCCACCAGGCCGGTGGGCCGAATGATCTGTTCCACGATGACCGAGGACTTCTCTTTCTCGTAGTCAGCCGGGGTGGCCGAAACGAAAACCACCTGTCCCACTTTCTCCAGAAACTCATCGAAGGCCAGGGGGCGATTATCGTAGGCTGAGGGTAGGCGAAAGCCGTGCTCCACCAGACTGTCTTTGCGAGAACGGTCTCCGTGGAGCATACCGTTGAGCTGGGGTACGGTCACGTGCGATTCGTCGATAAAGACCACGAAATCCTTGGGGAAATAGTCCAGCAAGGTATAGGGGGCTTCGCCAGGTTGGCGGCCGGTGGTGTGACGCGAATAGTTCTCGATCCCGTTGCAATAGCCGATCTCCTGAATCATCTCCAGGTCGTAGCGGGTCCGCATCTCCAGGCGCTGGGCTTCCAGCAGTCTGTCTTGTGAACGAAAGTGCTGCAGGCGTTCCCGCAGCTCATCTTCGATCGACTCCACCGCCGAGTTGCGCTTGTGCTCCGGAGTCACGTAGTGGCGAGCCGGATAGATCACCACCCGTTTGGGCTCTCCCAGCACTTCCCCGGTCATGGGGTCGTAGCAGATCATACTTTCCACTTCATCGCCGAAAAACTCAATTCGGTAGACCCGCTCTTCATCCACTGGGCGGATCTCCAAGATCTCACCGGTCAAGCGAAAAGTGGCTCGCTCATTGACCGTGCTGCTGCGGTTGTACTGCATCTCTACCAGTTGCTTTAGCAGGGCTCGGCGGGGGATCTCTTCGCCCGGACGGAAGACCATAATGTTGCTCTGGTAGTCCTCGGGAGAGCCCAGACCGTAGATGCACGAAACCGAGGCCACCACTAGAGTATCTCTCCGCTCTAGAACGGCGTGGGTGGCGGAGTGGCGCAAGCGGTCGACCTCGTCATTGATGGCCGAGTCCTTCTCGATGAAGGTGTCGGTGTTGGCGATGTACGCCTCCGGTTGGTAGTAGTCGTAGTAGGAAACGAAGTACTCCACCGCGTTGCCGGGAAAGAACTCCCGGAATTCCGAGCAGAGCTGAGCCACCAAAGTTTTGTTGGGGCCCAGGACCAGAGCGGGCCGATCCAATTGGGCGATCACCGAAGCCACAGTGAAGGTCTTGCCGGTGCCGGTCGCCCCCAGCAGGGTGGTGAACCGATGACCCTCTCGGAGCGAATCCACCAACTGGGCGATCGCCCGAGGTTGATCTCCACTCGGAGGGAACGGTGCTTTTAAACGGAAGCTATGGGACATTGTGAAACCTGTTTCTCAGCGGTTCGGTCCGAGACCTTTGCTCCTGCTTTTAGCCTTGCTGGTCTGTTGTACTTCGGCTGCGGCTGATCGCTTGAGGATCTCGCCCGACGATCTGCGGCTGCGAGTTGCCGTGAGCGAGGAGCTACCTCCTTCCTTGCGCCGGGAGATCCGTGACCTGGCACGCTCCAGCCCGCTTCCCGTGGAAAACGGGCTGGTCCAGACCGAGCAACTTCTAAAAGCGACCTTCGCTGACCGGGGCTGGAAACCCAAACGAACCGCGATGGTTCGGTACTATTTCCTGGTAGCGCGCCTGGAGCAGAGCCAGCAGTTCTCCGATGAATTTTTGAGAAGGCGCTTGCTGATGGAGAAGGGTGTGGACCTTTTGAACACCTATCTGGCCACCCTCAACCGCCAGATCGGACGCGCCGTCTACACCGCAGCTTCGCCGGTGGAGCCCCCACAAATCGCTGAATTCCCGCTCTCGGAGGTGGAACAATCGGAAACCGGAGAGCTCAAGATCCTGCGGCACTATCCGCCGCCGGATATCGAGTTGGGACGGGAGAACCTCAGAACCTTGCGCGACTTTGCCGGCCAGGAAAAGGTGCTCCTGGAGCAGCAACTGGAACGTCTGGAGCAAGGGGAGGCACGTTTTCTCTCCGAGGTCTCGACTCTGGGCCAGGAACTTCTGGCGATGCGAGAAGAGATCCGGGGCTGGGTTCGGGTGCCCGGGGAAGGACTACCCTTTTCTTTCTAAGAAGGTTTTGCTATGGCTGAAGAAAGCGCCGGTAAGGCGGATATCAAGGAAGAGCTGAAGACCCTGGCTGAGGTCAGTCGTGATCTCGACCGGCACACCCAGATGGCTCGCACCGCCAGCCACCCCATCCAGGCTCAACAAGTGCGCAAGCGGATCGACGAGCTAACGGTGCAACAAACCGCGCTGATGAACCAACTCGTGGACCGCCACCCCAACATGATCACGCGCCAGAAGTTCGAGAAGCTATCGCAAGAGCTCGAACAGTTGAGAGCCGACATCAAAGCTTGCAACGACAACGAAGAACTGGCCCAGTTCGACACCAGGATCGAAGAGGTGGTCAACCGCTGGGTTCATCAGTTTCAAGTGATCGTCTCGGAGATCTCGGGCGTGAAGCCACCAGCGAAACCGGTCTTCGACAGCAACTACCGAAGCTAATTCAAGCTAATTCAGGTTGGAGTAGCCCAGAGTGCGCTCCTGTCGTCGATAGAGATTCTCGGCAACCTGATAGAAGCAGGACGACTTCTTGAGTTCCTTGCCGTAAACATGCAGGGTCACGGCGCGTTCCTGGAAAGGGTTGTGGATGGTGTGGTGCTCATACGGCGGGATCAGACAGCCGACCGCTCCTCGACCCACCTGCTGTGACTCCCGACGTCCGAACCTGTAGAGGGGCTCTCCTGCGTCGTCACGAGTATCTTCCAGCTCGTACTGAACCACCTCCAGTTGCCCCTGAAGGCAACACTCCACGCACCAGGTTCCGTCGTGATCATGGACCGGTGTTCCCTGGCCGGGTCCCCAGGACATAGCCACCACGCAGCAACCGGATTCACGACCCTGGAACACCAGATGACGGGCGTAGCAGTCGGAGCGACAGTTCCATTTTCCACCACAATCAAAATCGGATTTGCTCAGCCGGCAGAGCATCTGTTCGACCAGCGCGACTTTGCCTTTCCACGTATGATTGGCCACGATCTTCTGGTCGAGTTCTTTACAAAATGCGTCGATCTGCACGGTAACCTCCTGGAGAATAGGAGAATAATTTTCTAGTTCAGGAGGTGCTCTCCTGCTGAATTGTACTTTTGAGAAACGCCATTGCCATCCCGTTGCGGCCACGATACACTGCCCCGAGAAGTGCGTTCCTGGTTCATCGACAATCTCCGTAATACTGTTCCCGGCCTACTCTCGGGTCTATTATGTATTGTCTTTCTCAAGCTGAGCACACTCTACCAGTACCAGGTCCTCCTGAAGTTTCAAAAAGTGGTGGAGGAGCCGCACCTAGAAAACGCGCTTCTCATCATCATATGGGGTCTCTTTTCTCTGCCCCCTCGAAAGTGGCAACCCTGGGTTTGCGGAGGCTTTCTGCTGCTGGCCCAGGCGGTAGCTTTTCTCGACGTGACCTACTACCGATTTTTTAAAGACTTGCCTTCCTTGCATCTTTTACCCACCTGGTTTCAGGCCGATGAAGCAGGCCAGAGCTTGAGTTCGGTGGTCACGACCCAGGACGCGGGCCTGGTGGTTCCGCTGCTGCTCTTTCCCCTGCTTTGCTTGGGCGGGATCTGTCGGCTAGAACGGGAGCGGGAGCGTCGCAAGGTGGCCGGGTCCCTGATCGTTGTGGCCGGACTTTCCTGGTTTATCGCAACCTGGTTTCAGATGCATCCGGTGCGCCACGAGCAACTGCAAAGACGCTTTCACAACAAAGCCATCGGCACGGTCTTCGGCCTCCAGTTCTACCACTTCTACGATCTCTACGAGTGGTCGCGCGTGCAGTTGGGGGCCGAGGGGGGCGGTCTTCTGGACGAAGAACTGGTTCGGAAAGTCTTCGAAGATAGCAGGCGCTCGAGTCTGGAGAAGACACCGTTTTCCGGGCGCTACCAGGGTCGCGATCTGATTCTCATCCAATTGGAGTCCCTGGAAAACTTCGCGGTTGAAGCCAGCTATGAGGGGCGACCCATAATGCCCTTTATGAATCAGGCCCGGGAACGGGCCATCCATTTTCGCCTTTTCGACCAAACTCATCTCGGTCGCTCGGCAGACGGGCAATTCATGTTTTTAAACTCCCTCCACCCCCCCGCCACCCGACCGCTCCCCTTCGCCTACCCCACCAACCGGTACTTCGGGCTACCCCACCTGTTCAACGAAGCGGGCTACCGGACGTTTTACATCGAGCCCATGGACCCCATTTTTTGGAACTCGGGAATACTCTCCGAGCATTACGGCTTTCAGGAACGCCTTTTCAAAGAGGACTTGCCCCCGGAAAACCGGGCCCGTGATCTGAAAGGATGGGGGCTGACCGACTTCGCTCTATTCAAAAAGGTGATAGAGATCGGGAGCAAGGTCGAACAGCCTTACTTTATGTACGTGGTCACGCTCATGTGTCACCATCCCTATTCCGAGTCGTCCAACACCCCGGTGACTTCCCCCCCTCCCAAGAGGCTCAACATGGTACGCCGCTATCTTCGCTGTTGCGCGGCCCGGGATCGGGCTCTCAAAGAATTGGCCGAGGAGCTCGCCCGGACACCCCGGGGGCGGGAAACGGTTCTTTGTATGGTGGGAGACCATGACGCCAACCTGCCCACCGCGGAGTTGAAAAAGGAAAACTATCCAATTTTTCCGCAGAATGAAGAAGTCCCCATGATCTTAGGGAGTGTCGAGGAAATTTTGAATCTTGTTCCAGATGCGGAAATGCCCGAACAACCAAGGTTTTTCGGTGGACAGATCGATCTCGCACCCACCCTGGGACATGTTTTTTCCCTTAACATGGAAGAAAGTGTGTTCGCAGGCTGGAACCTCTTGGCAACGCAAAATCGAGGGACACTACATGCTCGACTGGGCACGTGGATGGACCAAGCTGGAAAAATACAAGAACAGAAAGGTTCAGGAGATTCGCCGCAAAGCGATCTCTTTCGAGTTAGCGAGATGGTACTCCGGAGCGACAACCTCGAGGTTTTTCGCTCTGGAAACTAAAAATTCCATCAAACTTGCTTGAAATTGTCTCCATTGTATGAACTTTTCTCTAGATCTTATTGTATTTCATTCCAGGCTTTGTTATACTTTCGGGTGTGACGAAGTCTCATACGAAGGAGGGCGCGTCAAAGATGAAAAATCAGGATTGGGCCAATTACGTCAAGGAGCGTCGTAAGGCTAGACAGTTAACCCGTCGAAAGTTGGCAGAATTAGCCAAGATCGACCCGAGCTACGTAACGCTGATCGAAAGAGACGGTTACGTGCCTCGGAAGGATAAAGTCCTTGAAATAGCGCGAGCTATTCAAGCCGATGTCGACCGCACGCTGCTCGTGGCAGGCTACGCACCGGAGCAGATTCCTGTAGACGATTTGCTGGAAAGGATAGAGGGCTACAAGACCGAGAAAGTCTTGGATGCCGATCTGAGAGAAGCGCTACAAGAGCTCTTCACTCTCTCCACCTCCCAGCAGAGAAAAGTCGCAGAAATGCTGCACGCGTACGTCAGGACCATTCGCGACCAACCAGCCGCCGCGCGACGCTCACGCCGAGCATCCGCAAAGGCTTAGACTTCCACGATGTCGGCGTCTCACGGGGCGCCGGCATCGACGACTGACACACGGGCCGGGTCACCTCGGCTTTTTTTTTATTGGGAAAGTTTAGCGGCGGCTTGTTTATCCAGCCAAAACTCTGTCGATGCTGCCCCCTGGACCCGGGAAGCCGGGTGGAGACGGTCCTCCAGGACGCTCTTAACCGCTTCGGCTTTGCCCCCACCGGTGATCAGAAACACCACCCTCTGGCTCAGTGCCAGGGCCGGAAAGGTGAGGGTGAGGCGAACACTCTCCTTACCTTCCACCCGGTTGGATACGCACATCTGCTCGGTAACGCCCAGGGCCGAAGTGCCCGGGAAGAGAGAGGCGGTGTGTCCATCATCCCCCATTCCTAAAATCTGCAGATCCAGGCTCTCTCCCTGGGACTCGAAGTACTCTCGAAATTCCCGGTCGTAGGTTTCTGCGGAAAGCTCAGGGGATGAAAGGATAGGCCAGGCGTGAACCTGCAACGGTGAAACCTCGATCTCATCGAGAAGCTGCTCTCGAACCATGCGGTAGTTGCTGTCCGGGTGGTCCGGGGGCACGAACCGTTCATCCCCCCACCAGAGGTGCACCTCGCTCCAGTCGATCTCTTGCTTGGCCAGTCCGGCGTAGACGGCTTTGGGGGTCGAACCTCCCGACAAGAAAAGATGAAACCGCTTCCCCGGCTCGCGTGATTTCAGCGACTGGGTGAGTCTCTCGACCACCAATTTCGTGTAATTCGCCGATTCTAGAATATCGATGTTCATGGATACAGTTTCCTCAAGTGGTCTACGACACGACTGAAGACTCGGTCGCGACGCGGTTTGTTCAGGGCAGCCCGAAGAGCTTCGAGTCCAGACTGAGAGCTGAGCTTCTGACTCGAGTCGTCCCATTTGAGCAGTACGCTCCGCGGGTCTCTTTCGACCTCGATCATAGTGAGCCCCTCCCCCTTCCACCCGCCCAGGGAGTCCCGTCCGGGAATAGTGGTCTTGATCCAGCTCTGAAGGAGGGACATTCCGGCGTGAAGATCGGAGTCGGGTCCGAACTCCAGAACGATGTCTTTCTGGCCATAAGCTGCCGCGATGCTCTGCCTGACGGGCAAGACTTCGAACCAGGCCAGGGGTACGAAGGTGTGCTCCCGATGATACCGATCGTCCCACAGCCCGGGCAAGCGGGGGGCCAGGCTCTTCCAATCGGGATCCGCCAGCAAGACCAGCCGGGCTCGGTCGGAGAGACGATCAAAAAGTGCACCCTCTGGAACCCCGGCGTTCCACCACAGTAGCTGGGTCGGTAATCCTGAGCGGATGAGCGGTAGGATCAAAGATGAGAGGCGCTCCGGTTGCGGCCCGCAGGTGATCTTGATCTGCTCGCTGCAGACCTGATCGCAGTCGTTTCGAGTGCACAACTCCAGCGCGGCGGTAGCCTCTTCCCAGGGCAGGCTGGGGGCCAGTCTGATCCAGATGACTCGAGCCGGGTGACTCTCCCGCAGGCCCTCCAGGATCTCGTCTAGCTCTGGCTCTGGCTGGTTCGAACTCACCACGATGAGGTTGAAACTGGCGATCCGGGTGACCGGCTCTTCGGCCCCCCGGCGATGCTCGGCCCACTGCTCAGAAAAGCGTTGCAGCAGTTCGTTCAAGGGAAACGACTCCAGGCAGGTCGTATTCAGGCGGCTGCTCATACCTTCCGCCAATAACGGCCTTCCGACTCGATCAAGACATCGGCTTCGGTCGGCCCCCAGGTGCCCGCCTCGTACTTCGGTATCTCACTCGAGTCTTCGTCCCAGCGGTCCAGGATCGGCTGGCAGATCTGCCAGGCCGATTCGATGGCATCGGCCCGGGAATACAGCGTGGCGTCTCCGATCAAGCAGTCGTGAAGGAGTCGCTGGTAAGCCGTCGGAGAGGGGGTTCCGAACGCTTCCCCGTAACTGAAATCCATATTGACCCACCTGGTGTCGGTGGTCATTCCGGGAATCTTGGAGGCCAGACGCAGGGTGACCCCTTCCTCCGGATCGGTGCGGATGGTCAGGACGTTCGGTCCCACCGCCTCTCGGGAGTTCCGGCTAAACAGGTCCACCGGGGCCGAGCGGTAGACGATGGATATCTCGGTGAGCTTGCGGGGCAGACGTTTGCCGCTGCGCAGGTAAAACGGCACACCTTCCCACCTCCAGTTGTCGATGTACAGACGGACCGCCGCGTAGGTGGGGGTCTGGCTGTGGGTCCTTACTCCTTCCGATTCGCGATAGGCGGGTACCGACTCCCCCTCCACGTAGCCCGAGAGATACTGGCTCCGGACTGTATTTCGGTCGACCTCCTGGGGGGTGAACACCCGTACCGAGGAGAGTACCTTGGCCTTCTCGTTGCGAACCGCATCGGCGGAAAACGAGGTGGGCGCCTCCATGGCAGTCAGACACAATAGCTGCATCAGGTGGTTCTGGATCATGTCCCGGAGGGCACCGCTGCTGTCGTAGTATCCGGCTCGGGTGCCCACTCCCAGGGTTTCAGCGGCGGTGATCTGGACGTGGTCGATGTAGCGCCGGTTCCAGAGCGGCTCCAAAATGCCGTTGGCAAAACGCAGGGTGAGGATGTTCTGAACCGACTCCTTGCCCAAGTAGTGATCGATACGGTACACCTGATCCTCGGTGAAGGTCTGATGGATCCGTTCGTTGAGTTCCCGGGCCGACTTCAGGTCCGTACCGAAAGGCTTTTCAAAAATGACCCTCACCCATCCGCCCTCGGACCGGTTCAACCCGTGGGCGCCCAGTTGTTCCACGATGACAGGGAAGGCCTCGGGAGAGACCGCCAGATAGTAGACCACGTTGGGTGGGATTTCCCGCTCTCTGGAAAGGGTTTGGAGCTTACTCTTTAGCTGCTCGTAGCACTCGTGATCCTTGTAAGAGCCCGGCATATAGAAAAGAGCCTTGGAAAACTCGTCCCACTCTTCTCCTCCCTCTTCTGAGGACATGCGGGCCCGGAACTCCTGGTCGGAAAACTCCGTCCGGGAGATCCCGAGCACCGCCAAATTGGCCGGGATCAGCTTCTGCTTTCGCAGCCGAAAGAGCGAAGGAACCAGCTTGCGCCGGGTGAGATCTCCGGAAGCCCCAAAAATGACCACGATCGAACTCTGGGTCGTTCGATGCTGGGCCAGACCTTCTTGCAAAGGGTTTTCGAGACTTCTGGCTACTCCCACCGGGGTCACGAAGTGGCGCCTGCCGATTGGGCCGCTTTCAGGGCCTCACCCAGAGTGGACACCAGAGACTCGTAGGACTGAGCGAACTTCTCCACCCCTTGCTCCACCAACAGCACATTCGTGATCTGGTGCAGGTCCACACCCAACGCCTTGAGCTGGGCGAGTTCTTGCCGGGCCAGCTTCTCGTTTTCCTTGTTCAGGGTCACCTCGGTTTTGCCGTGGTCGAGAGCTGCTTCCAGGGTGTTTTCCGGTAGGGTATTGACGCAGTTCGGACCGATCAATTCATCCACGTAGAGGGTGTCGGGGTAGCTCGGGTCTTTGGTGGAGGTGCTGGCCCAGAGGGGTCGCTGCAGTTGAGCTCCTTTGGCCTGTAGCTTGGCGAAGCGCTCGGAATTTTCCAGGACCTCCTGATAGGCAGCGTAAGCCACCCGGGCGTTGGCGACGGCGATCTTACCCTTCAAGGCGAGGGCTTCTTTAGAGCCGATCTTATCCAGTTGGCTATCCACTTCCGAATCCACTCGAGAGATAAAAAAGGAAGCCACCGAGGCGATGGAGTCGATCGGTTGTCCCTGATCAACCCTTCTCTCCAGGCCTTTCATGAAGTGCTCCATCACCTCCCGATAGCGCTCTTCGGAAAACAGCAGCGTCACGTTGACGTTGTAGCCGCAAGCCAGTAGCTCTTCTAGCACCGGAAGACCAGCTTCGGTGCCCGGGACCTTGAGCATGAGGTTGGGGCGATCCACGGTTTTCCAGAGTTGATGGGCCTGAGCGATGCTGGCCTCGGTGTCGTCGGCCCTGGTGGGGTCTAGCTCCAGAGAGACGTAACCGTCGCCACCCTTGGACTCTTTATAGAGCGGGAGGAAAAGGTCGCAAGCTCGCTGGACGTCGTCACTCATCAAATCCCAACACAGTTGCTCCCTGGTCAGACCTTTTTCGGCGGCCTCTTTCACGGCCGGGTCGTAAGAGCTGCCCTTCGAGACAGCTTTCTCGAAAATGGTGGGGTTGCTGGTTTGGCCCCGCAGGCCCCAGGAGGTCAGTCTCTCCTTCAACCAACCGCTATCCAGCATCTCCCGGCTCAGGGAGTCTAGCCACATGGAGACTCCCGCATTCAATATCTGTTCTGCTTTCTTATTGGACATGATTGCTCCTTATTTTCTATCCAGTAGTTGCTTCATGGTCTTGGCGAGGGCGGGACCCGTGAACCCGAACTTCTCCATATTCGTCTCCCAGGGTGCAGAAGCGCCGAAACGGTCCATTCCGTGAGAGGCTCCGTCCTCGGTCACGTATCTCTCCCACCCCATGGTAGCTGCCGCTTCCACCGACAGGCGTCGCCTGACGGCTTTCGGCAAAACGGTATCGCGGTAGGTCTGGTCTTGTTTGGCAAAAAGCTCCCAACTGGGCATGGAGACCACGCGAATCGACAAACCTTGCTTTTCGAGCTCGGACTGAGCATCCAGGCACGGATGCACCTCGTAGCCCGAAGCGATCAGGATCCCATCCAGGGCCTCCGGCTTTTGTCCATCTTTTAAAATATAAGCCCCTCTGGCCAGTCCCTCGGCTGAGGCGAATTCACTTCCTCGCTTGAGGGTAGGACAGTCCTGACGGCTGAGCACCAAGAGAACCGGGCCACCGGAGTGGGAGATGGCGGCTTTCCAGGCTTCTCTAGCCTCGTGAGCGTCGCAGGGGCGAATCAGGGTCATGTTCGGTATCATCCGCAAACTGGGCAACTGCTCCACCGCCTGGTGGGTAGGCCCGTCCTCCCCCAGACCAATGCTGTCGTGAGTCAGCACAAAGATGCTGCGTTTTTCCATGAGAGCCGCCAGCCTCAAGCTGGGCCGCATGTAATCGGTAAAAACGAAGAAGGTGGCACCGAACGGGATCACCCCACCGTGGAGTTCCATCCCATTGACCATAGCAGTCATGGCGTGCTCCCGGATCCCGTAGTGGAGATTTCTGCCCCCGGGGTTGTCCCTGGACTGAGACGTGGCAACCTTCATCAAGGTCTTGGTGGAGCCGGCCAGATCGGCCGAGCCACCGATCAGGTTGGGTAAGTTCTTGGCCAGAGCTTGCAACACTTCTCCGGAAGAAGCTCGCGTGGCCCGGGCTTTTCCGTCGGCGAAATCCGGGAGTTCCTGGTCCCAACCCTTGGGCAGCTCTCCCTTGTGCCAGGCTTCATACTGAGTGGCCAACTCGGGGTGAGCGGACCGATACTTCTCGAAAAGCTCCTGCCAGGCTTTGTGGACTTCGGCTCCTTTCCGCAGGGTGGCTTCCTTGAGCGCTCCAGTCTCTTCCGGGATATAAAAAGTTTGATCAGCCGGCAAACCAAGTTTTTCCTTGGTCAGTGAGATCTCTTTGTCTCCCAGGGGAGAGCCGTGGGCGTCGGCGGTGTCGATGGCGTTGGGAGAAGGGTAGGCGATGTGGGTGCGACAGGAGATGAGACTGGGACGGGGATCGTTCTTGGCCTTTTCGATGGCTTCACAGATCGCGTCAAGGTCATTGACCCGGCTGTCGTCGAGGCGCTGGACGTGCCAGCCCATGGCTTCGTATTTCGCGTCCACATCTTCAGAAAAGGCCAGGTCGGTGCTGCCTTCGATGGTGATCTTGTTGTCGTCCCAGAAGACAATCAATTTCGACAGAGCCAGGTGCCCGGCCAGTGATGAGGCTTCGCAGGCGACGCCTTCCATCAGATCGCCGTCGGAGGCTAGGACGTAGGTGTGGTGGTCCACCACGGAAAACCCGTCGCGGTTGAAGTGGGCGGCCAGAAACCGTTCAGCCAGAGCCATGCCTACGGCGGTGGCAAAGCCCTGACCCAGGGGACCGGTGGTGGTCTCAACTCCCGGGGTGTGACCGACCTCAGGGTGTCCCGGCGTAGGGCTGCCCCACTGGCGAAAATTCAGAAGGTCGTCTCGGCTGACCGCGTATCCCGACAGATGGAGCAAGCTGTACTGCAAAATACAGGCGTGACCGCAGGAGAGGATGAAGCGGTCCCGGTTGGTCCAGTCGGGTTGGGTCGGGTCGTGATGCATGGCCCGGCCGAAGAGTGCCCAGCCGATGGGAGCCAGAGCCATGGCGGTGCCCGGGTGACCGGAGTTGGCGCGTTGGGGGCCGTCCATGGCCAGCCCGCGGATGGTGTTTACGAGTATTTGCTCATGCTCTTGAGCTATCAAAGTCTGAGTCATAGTTCTATTGATCCTTCCCTGTCGTCGGCCCTCTTGCGTGACCGGTCGCGCTTGCCGGTTTTCAACTTGGAGCGGGTGAAACCTTTGGATTATCGGTATTTCAGATGAAGCAAAGTGGTATCATCGGTGTAAACCCCTCCGGTGTGAGCCAATACATACTCCTCCAGGTGTCCCAGGAGTTGCTGCCCTTCCAGTTGAGGTCCCCACTCGGCAAATTGTTGTCCCAGTCGTTCAGAACCCAGGAGTTCTCCATCGGGAGACTTGGCCTCAAAGGCCCCATCGGTGAAGAGCAAAATCTGGTCTCCGGGCTTGAGAAAAAGGCTCCGGCGGTGAAACTCGAGGTTCTCCATCACTCCCAGGGGGGGATCGCAATCCGGAGCCAGTACCTTGAGTTCACCATCGCGCAGTAGAAAGCCGCTGCTATGGCCCGCTGCACAGTACTGTAACTCACCGGTTTCTTCATCCATAGTGGCATAAAAAATGGTGATAAACCAACCCCGTCGACCGTCCCAAAGCTTGCTCACCCGACGATTCAAGCGACCGGTAATTTCCACCGGATCACAGCTCTGCTTGCCCCGTTCGTAGACGAAGCTCATGACGGTAGCCATCAAAAGGGAAGCGCTGATACCCTTGCCCATGACGTCGCCTACGCAGAAGTTCAACATCTTGCCCACCGGTCGGAAGTAGTAAAAGTCTCCTCCCACCGCGTCGCACTGGTTGATGGAGGCACAGAGGGAGACCCGGCTGAGGTGGCACGACTTACCCGACAAAGACGATTGAAAACTCTTGGCCAGGGCCAGGTCGTCGTCGGTGCGGAGCTTGATGGCTCGGAGATCAGCCCATTTCTCCAGGGTGATGATGACAAAGCAACTGACCAGCAACCATTCGGTGCAGTTGACCAGCCAATCCAGAATGAACCAGGGCCAGTAGTCGGGCCGCCCGATCCGTTGGATCTCCGACCACTTGAGCAAGAAGTCGAAGGCCCCGGCTGCAGCCATGGAAAAAAGACCGAACTGACGAAAAACCAGACAACTCCCCACCAGGGCCAGGACGATCAGATCCAGGGGATACGGCTTGGTGGCAAACTTGATCGCGAAAGCCAGCGGCACGCTGAACAGTGCGACCCAGCCCACGGGACTGGAGAAGAGCGTGTCGTTTTTTATCCGAGAGCGAAGCAGAAAGCTCTCCATGTTGGCGTCCATACCCCGCGCCAATCGGTACAGAAGATGCTTCACGCCTTGCTGATTTGGCAACCGGTCGAGGTTTCCTGGATGGAAAAATGCAAGCCTTTCCCTTGACACCGCAGCGTAGAGTTACTAAACTTCCGCAGATATCATTCTAAGATTTGACAAGGAGATCACCATGTCACAGATAACCGTCGCTGCCGAACCGCGTAACGACGCCGGTAAAGGGGCAGCTCGCAAGCTGCGTGCCGAGGGACGGATCCCGGGGGTTCTCTACGGTCCAGATGCCACCTCTAGCCATTTTTCGACGGACGAAAAAGCTATACGGGGCTTGATGAAAGAAAACGGCCTGAACGTTATTATGGAACTCGACCTGGGCGGTAAGAAAACCAACTGCATGATCGCTGAGTACCAGACCGACGTGTTCGGCCGTCACCTCATGCACATCGACCTCAAAAAGGTTGACCTCGATAGCAAAGTGGTAGTCAAAGTCCCCATTAATTTGCTCGGACAGAGTGCCGTTCGAAGTCGGGGCGGTATAGCCCAGCTCTATCTGCGTGAGCTAAAAGTCCGTGTCCCAGCCACCGAGATCCCGAAGAGCATCGACCTAGACATCGGCGACATGACTCCCGGACAGAGCCGCAAGTTGAGCGCCTGCAATGTGCCTGACAATGTTAAGGTCCTGAACCCGGCGTCCACCACCGTGGTCAATATCCTGGCTCCTCGTGCTCTGGCCGCAGCCGCTGCTGCCGCTGCTGCCCTGGAAAACGACGAGGACCAGTAGTCCTCACGCCTGCGTTTTTTGCGACTTCTTGTCGGACTAGGCAATCCGGGCCCAAAGTACGTGGCAACTCGCCACAACTTTGGGTTTCTTTTATTGGATCGGGTGGCAGAAATACTGCAAAAATCTAAGCGCTGGCAAGCTGGACGTGTCCAAGAGCAACCAGGCCTGGGTCGATGGGAGCAGTACTTTGATGAGCAGTCGACGGTTCATCTGCTGTGGCCGTGGACATTTATGAACCTGTCCGGTCAAGCCGTGGCCTCGGTCCTGGAGGCTCTTGCCGAGCCGAATTTCGACACCCGCCAGGACCTTCTGGTGGTGATGGACGACCTCAGCCTGCCCCTGGGTAGGACCCGCTTGCGAGCTAAAGGGTCAGCCGGTGGACACAACGGCCTCAAGAGCGTGGAAGCCCATCTGGGCCACCCCCAGTACCCGCGGCTAAAGTTGGGGATCGGGCGTCCCGACGGAGCCGAACCGGTGGTCGATTTTGTGCTGGAACCGTTTTCCTCGTCAGAGCAGGGCCTGCTGGAGCAAGTCCTGGAATTCGTCTCTCCCCAGGTCCTGGCCTGGCTGGAGGGAGCCGAGCTTCCAGAGTTGAGTCAAATTATCAACGGTTGGTCGGCCTCTGGGCCTGCCGCCGAGGAAGATCGCGCAATCTCATGAAACTGCTTTTTAGTTGTTCGGTTTGTGGGTAAAGCGGATTTTGAGGTGTCTTCTTAGTGATTGAAATCGGTTTAAAAGGCTGGGTTCTTTTCAACCTGGCCGTAATATTTATGTTGCTTCTGGACCTGGGTGTCTTCAACCGCAAGGCCAAGAAGGTTACAGTGAAGGCGGCCCTTTATTGGACCGCCTTCTGGGTCCTTCTCTCCATGATGTTCAACGCCTGGATCTTCGATCAGTTCGGCAACGAAGCCGGGCTCGACTTTTTTACCGGTTATATCCTGGAGAAGTCATTATCGGTCGACAATCTTTTTGTCTTTCTCTTGATTTTCAACTACTTCAAGGTGCCCCCACATCTGCAGCACCGGGTTCTCTTTTTAGGAATACTGGGAGCGCTGGTACTCCGGGGTATATTCATCTATCTGGGAGCAACCCTGGTAAACCAATTTCACTGGGTGCTCTATATCTTCGGTGCTTTTCTGGTGTTCAGCGGTTTCAAGTTGTTCTTTCTCGATGACGATGATGACCAGAATCCGGAAAACGTCATCGTCAGAGCCGCCCGTAAACGCCTGAGAGTGACGGAAGAGTTTGTAGGCGAGAAGTTTTTCGTGATCAAAGATGGAGTGCGTCACGCCACGCCTCTGTGTCTGGTCTTGATCGCGGTGGAGACCTCGGACGTACTCTTCGCGGTCGACTCCATACCCGCCATCTTCGGAGTCACTCAAGACCCCTTTATCGTCTACACCTCTAACGTGATGGCTATTCTAGGGTTACGGTCCTTGTATTTCGCCCTGGCTGGTCTTTTGGAGTACTTCCATTACCTCAACACCGGTCTGGCTGCGGTACTGGTCTTCATCGGTCTCAAGATGTTGGGAGCCGAGTTCGTGGAGATCGGAGACGCTGTAGAACTGGGTGTGATCGGGGCGATTTTATTGATCTCGATCCTGGCTTCGATACTCTTCCCTAAAAAGACGGAGATCGACCTTGCCGACGAGCAGCAGAATGTATGATCCGAACGTCCTTACTCATCTTTTCCCTGTCGATTCTTCTTTCCACGCCTTCGCTGGCTGAAAAGCCATGGTATTATCCCCGGGTGGCTTCCAAAGCTTATACCAACCCTTACCTCACGCCCCAGCGGGCCTTGAAGGGAGACTGGGCTGCGCGCTTCGACGGCCAACTGGTCTTGTGGCATGGAACCGCGGCCAATGTGCGCTCGGAAGTTCCCCAGAGCCTTCAACTCGACACCGCGTCCGGACCTGTGCCGGTGCAGTTCAGTCGCCCGGTCAAGAACCTTCAGGTCGATCGCCGGGGGGCCACCGTGGCGGTGAAAGGCTTCGTACGCAGAACCGACGACGGACGGGTCTACCTGGAGGGTCGCTCGGTGATCCCCTGGCGCCCCCCGGGAGGATTCAGTTCAGAAAAGTCGCTGCTGGTGCAGTGGCTGGAGTTTCAACGCCCTGAACTTTCCCCCGAAGTTCGCAACCGGATCGTGGATACCATTGAAAAAGAAGCCCGGGCCAACGAGGTCGACCCCCTTTTTCTGACGGCCCTGATCCAGGTCGAGTCTGGCTTTGATCCCGGAGCGGTTTCGGTCAGCGGCGCCCTGGGACTGGGTCAGTTGATGCCCGGAACCGCCCAGGGTCTGGGAGTGAACCCCCACAACATCGAGGACAACGTGAAAGGGTGCGCGCGCATGGTGGCCGGTCTCTTACGCCGTTACGAGCATCGGGCCGACGGTAAAGCCCTGGTGCTGGCAAGTTACAACGCAGGCCCCAATCTGGTGGCCCGCATCCAGTCCGTACCCAACTACGAACAGACCGTGAACTATGTCTACTTCATCGGTTCTCTCTACCACGATCTGAAAAAAGAGGCTCTCAGGTAGTCGTGGTTTTGTGGAGATAGAGACTCAAACTCACGTAGTAGATGGGATAAAAGAGCGAACTCGGAAGCCACCAGTCCGGTAGGATGTCCGGGCAGACCACCAGCGCCACCGTCTGCACTCCCCACAGCATCCCCAACACCAGAGTCGGAATCTTGTAGGGCCTGGTTTTACTGGGATAGATGAAACGAATCGGTGCAAAGACCAGGGCGGCCAGAACGAGCACCAACAAACTATTGAACCAAACCGGCCACCCGAAGCAAAAGAGATAGAGCGCCACCAGGTTCCAGTAGCTGGGAAAGCCCAGGAAGTAATCATCTTCGGTCTTGGCGTTGACGTTGGCAAATCCGAAGCAAGAAGCCAGGATCACACCAGACCAGACCAACCAGTGATCGGAGATTATTCCAAACTGAACCATGGCAAAGACCGGCACGATCACGTAGGTAAAAAAATCCACGATATCGTCCAAGGTGCGACCGTCGATGTGAGGCAGGCGCTCGGAAACTTTAATGGCCCGAGCGATGGTGCCGTCGGTGCCGTCGATGAAGATGGTGAGCATCATGAACTGAAAAGCCAGATACATCTCTCCCCGGATGACCGCCAGGATCGCTTGCACCCCGAAAAACGCCCCGGAGGCTGTATAAAGATGCAGCAACCAGCAGTCCCAAGGGATGGCTCGACTCGGTTCGGGGTGTTCCTTCGGTTTCAATGGCATTCCAATCGCGTTGACTTTGACCCCGTCTTTTGGTAGCGTCCCTCTGAAACCTTTTCTCTGCGTAGCTCAGTGGATAGAGCGACCGCCTCCTAAGCGGTAGGTCGCAGGTTCGATTCCTGCCGTGGAGACCATTCAGCCCCGCTTTGAGCGGGGCTGTTGACAATTTTTCGAGCGGTCACATTCCTTTGTCACAGCAGTACGGGTCTGAAACGATACCCTTCAAGCGAAACGCCACCTCTTCTCAAGGATGGTCCTGGCGTGACACGCTGCTTCTTATCGCGCTTTTGCTGCTGGCCCTGGTTCTTCGAGTGATCAATCTCGACACACCCACAAAGATGTACTTCGACGAAATCTACTACGTCGACGCCGCCGAGGACCTGTGGGCCGGCAAGCCCGACCCTAACTCGGTTCACCCCCCCCTGGGCAAATGGATGGTCGGGCTAGGTATGGAGGCCACTGCCAAGCTCTCCCCGGACAGCAGTCAGCAGGTTGGGTGGCGAGCGGCTTCGGTCGTGGCAGGTCTCTTGATGGTGGCCATGACCTATAGCATGAGCCTGATGCTCTACCGCCATAACCGGGTGGCTGCGGTAGCCGCCGGAGTTTTCGTGGCCACCGAACATCTCCACCTGAGCATGACCAGGATCGCCATGCTGGACCCCTTTCTAGCTCTTTTCTGTCTGCTCGGTACCTGGTGGAGCTTTGCTTATTTTTTCGGAGGTCACGAACGATGGGCGGTGCTGGGAGCCTTCTCGCTGGGGCTCGCCTGCGGTTGCAAATGGAGTGGAATTCTGACCGTCTTTGGCTGCCTTCTAGCCTGCCTTTTTTTGGATCGCTATCACAATCTCGATGAGATAAACTGGCACAAGAGCCAGCGCTACTTTTTCTGGTGCCTCCTGCTGGTCCCACTGGGCTTCTTCCTCTCTTATCTGCATCTCTTCTTGCTGGATGGCTTTACCCTGGAGACCTTCAAGACGATTCTCAGCCAGGGTGAGAGAATGGTGAAGTTCCGGTACAACGCCGCCGAATTCGTGCACGGCTACAAGAGCCAGTTCTGGCAGTGGCCTCTGGTCTTCAGGCCGATCTGGATCTTATTCGAACAGGAAGGCGCTCGAGTGGTGGGGATCTGTTCGCTGGGGGTGTGGACCACCTGGTGGGCCTTCACGATCCTTTTACTCGAACGGGCCTACGCCGGGTTGGTTCAAAAACGAGACCTGGTGGGCGGGGCTCTGGTTCTTTTGTGGTTCGGGCAGTGGCTCCCCTGGGCGGCCTCCACCACCGGTGGCTTCTTCTACTACGTGCTTCCCCAGGTACCCATCATGGCGCTCTTGATAGGCAAGTGCTTTGCTGATCTGGCAAACTTTGATGATGCCCTGGGTGAAGGTCGCTGGCGGGCCTGGTTGCTGGCTGCCGTCTACCTGGGCGGATTTGCCCTGTACTTCCCGTTTGCCACCGGGCTTGAAGTCTCCCGAAAGTACTTCGACCTGCTCTTTTTTCTGCCCGACTGGATCTGAAGTTTTTATTCTTCAGGTTCGGAGATCAGAGCCTTGAGGGGGGCGCTCCAGAGTCTCTGGAGCCGCAACCTCAGGTCTGCATACTTTTCCAGGTTTTCCTCGGAGTAA
>Ga0172382_10001321_pt1 | contig 44649 bp, 43 predicted proteins | sample Leawel138RmetaG_FD_122245 | JGI IMG/M metagenome (GOLD analysis project Ga0172382, IMG submission 122245) | Leachate microbial communities from a municipal landfill in Southern Ontario, Canada - Leachate well 138R metaG | ecosystem: Engineered > Solid waste > Landfill > Unclassified | place...
GGTCGCATGCAGCGCATCATCGATTCTGTCTTTTTTCTCTTTCATTTCAACCTCAGAAGCTGCGCCCACATATAGAACAGCAACACCGCCACCCAATTTTGCAAGTCTTTCCTGAAGTTTTTCACGATCGTAATCAGAAGTGGTGGCCTCGATCTGAGCTTTGATTTCGTTCACTCTTGCTTTAATCTGAGCCGGTTTTCCTTTTCCATTGACAATGGTTGTATTGTCTTTGTCGATCTGAACTTTTTCGGCAGAACCAAGCATATCCATCGTCGCACTTTCGAGCGAATAACCTCTTTCTTCAGAAATAACGGTTCCGCCGGTCAATATTGCGATGTCTTCGAGCATTGCTTTTCTTCTGTCGCCAAAACCGGGTGCTTTCACAGCAGCGACTTTCAGAGAACCTCTCAATCGGTTTACTACCAATGTTGCCAAAGCCTGCCCTTCCACTTCTTCCGAAATGATCAACAGCGGATGGCCCGATTGTGCTACCGGTTCAAGAATCGGCAGTATGTCCTGAAGATTTGATATTTTTTTGTCATACAGCAAAATGTAAGGACTGTCGAGCTCAGCAATCATTTTGTCTGCATTGGTCACAAAATAAGGTGACTGATAACCTCTGTCGAACTGCATTCCTTCCACCACATCCACATAAGTTTCTGTACCTTTTGCTTCTTCAACTGTGATCACTCCTTCTTTTCCGACTTTTCCGAATGCTTCTGAAATCAATGCACCGATGGTTTCGTCGTTGTTGGCAGAAATTGAAGCAACCTGCTGAATTTTTTCTGAACTGTCTCCAACTTTTTTGGATTGTTTTTTCAGATTTTCAACCACTGCGCCGACTGCTTTGTCGATTCCTCTTTTCAAGTCCATCGGGTTTGCACCTGCAGCCACATTTTTCAATCCTTCGCGGATGATTGCCTGCGCAAGCACAGTTGCAGTAGTGGTGCCGTCTCCGGCTACGTCATTGGTTTTTGAAGCTACTTCTTTCACCATCTGAGCACCCAGATTTTCGATCGGGTCTTCCAGTTCGATTTCTTTTGCAACCGAAACACCGTCTTTGGTAATATGCGGTGCGCCGAATGATTTTTCAAGGACTACGTTTCTGCCCTTGGGTCCGAGTGTTACTTTGACTGTGTCTGCCAGTTTGTCAACACCTCTTTTCAGACCATCTCTTGATTCTACATCAAATTTGATATCTTTTGCCATAATTTTTTGCTTTAAGCTTTAGTCAATAAGCTGCATGCTTTTCCTAAAGCCTGTTTAACTTAATTTTTCTTTTAGTTTATAAATTTTACTTTTGATTGTACTGATTTTAGATTCAAAATCAATGAATTTTGACTCATTCAAATAATTCAAATCCTTAGAAAGGATAATTAAGTATTCGGATTCAGAAGCAGAACCTAAAGCGATATTGAGAAATTGATTGAACTCTTTGTCCGAATTTCTTCCACACCCTTCTGCAATATTTGTGGGGATTGAAAGAATGGCTCTTCGTAATTGTCCAATTAATCCAAATTTTTCTTCATTTGGAAAATTGGTCGTAGATGTGTAAATATCTAAAACCGACGAATGACTCAATTGCCAAATTTCATATTTCTTAAAATCCCTCATTGCTTACTGCATTATTTAAACAATTGCCAAAATATCGGATTCTTTCATAATCAGATAATCTTTACCTTCCCATTTGAGCTCGCTTCCGGAATATTTCCCGTAAAGCACTTTGTCGCCCACTTTAACGGTCATAGGTTCATCTTTTTTACCTTTTCCAACTGCCACTACAGTCCCCTGTTGCGGTTTTTCCTTTGCAGTATCAGGAATGATGATACCTGATGCAGTTTTTGTTTCAGCTGCTGCAGGCTCAACCAACACCCTGTCTGCCAATGGTTTGATCGAAATTTTTGACATATCTTTTCTGTTTTAAAATTATTGTTTAAAAAATTTACATCCGACTATTGACGAAAACTGTGCCAACGGCGCAAATCAATTCAGTCTGTCATTTTTAATGACACAATGATTTTTGAAACTGACAAGATGTCAATTTTGAGGGATTCAATCATTGAAATTTTGAAACGAAAAAATTACTCAAACAAACCGCCCTGTTTTCCGGTTTTGATTTTCCCGAGATGACGATAAGCCTTCTCGGTCGCTTCTCTTCCGCGCGGTGTCCTCATCAGATAACCTTCCTGAATCAGATAAGGTTCATAGACTTCCTCGAGCGTTCCGATATTCTCTGAAACTGCGGTGGCAATGGTCGATATACCGACCGGACCGCCTTTGAATTTGTCAATGATGGTCGATAAAATCTTATTGTCCATTTCGTCCAAACCGTTCTGATCCACTTTCAGCGCCGATAGTCCAAAATCTGCAATCTTTTTATCGATCCGTCCTGTCCCTTTGATTTGTGCAAAATCACGAATTCTTCTGAGCAGTGCATTTGCAATCCTGGGCGTGCCGCGGCTTCTTCCTGCAATTTCGATCGCTGCCTCATCATCGATTTTGGTGCCGAGAATTCTCGAACTTCTTTCGATGATTGAGCTCAGCAGCTCCTGATTGTAATACTGAAATCTGAAATTGATACCGAATCTTGCTCTGAGCGGCGCAGTCAAAAGCCCCGAACGGGTGGTTGCGCCGATCAGCGTAAAAGGTTCCAGACCGATTTGGACCGAACGCGCATTTGGACCCGATTCGATCATGATATCGATTTTGTAATCTTCCATTGCAGAATACAGATATTCCTCGATCACCGGCGACATTCTGTGGATTTCGTCGATAAAAAGCACATCATTTCTTTCCAAATTGGTCAGCAGTCCCGCCAGATCACCGGGTTTATCAAGCACAGGACCCGATGTGAGTTTGATGCCGACGCCGAGTTCGTTTGCAATGATATGCGCCAAAGTGGTTTTTCCCAAACCGGGTGGTCCGTGAAGCAGTACATGATCGAGCGCTTCGCCTCTGAGTTTGGCCGCTTTCACAAACACCTCAAGATTGTCAAGTATGTGTGCCTGGCCCGCAAAGTCTTTGAAACTCTGCGGTCTGAACTGTTCTTCAATCTGTAATTCTTCGTCCGAGAAATTTTCTCTGTCCGGGTTGAGCAGGTCTGACATATATATAAAAGGTCTTGACTAAATGTTTTCTATTTTTGCACTGAATTGACAATTCACAAATATACAATTCTATTTACAAGAATGTTTTTATGAAGAAATTTATCGCAATTATTTTTGGGCTTTTGATGATGTCCTGTGTAAAGGAAGTAGGAAGTCTGGCGGATTTGAAATCTGATTTCTATGAACTTCAGAACCGTTTGATTCGGATGAATGATACTTTGATAGTAAATTTTAATGCCTATCAGGATCGGATCGACTCGGTTGCTCTTCTGCTCAACGGAAAAAGAATTCAAAACTATACATTGCTCGATTCGCTGAATTCGACTCTCGGACTGAATCAGCTTGAAATCAATGTCTATACAAGCGAAGGCAGAATCAATGGAAAAACAAAACTGCCGGTTTTGAGTTCAATTCCCGAAACACCGGTTGAGTTTGAAGTGATCAAAGAATATCCGCATCCGAAAGAGCTGTTTACACAGGGTTTCTTTTTTCATAACGGTCTGATTTACGAAAGCGCCGGACAGTACAAAAAATCAAAACTGGGTACATACAGACTCGGTTCAACAGATTTTGTACAGGAAAAGAAACTGAATGACAATATTTTTGCGGAAGGTTGTGCGCTGCTCAATGATAAAATCTATCAGCTGACTTATCGGGAGCGAAAAGTTTTTGTCTTTGATGCAAATACGCTCGAATTAAAAGAAACGCTCCAAATGCCTGCCGAGCTCAGAGAAGGCTGGGGTCTGACTTCTGACGGAAAACAGCTGATCGCAAGCGACGGTTCTCAGGATCTGTATTTCTTTGATGAAAATTTGAATTTCAAAAGACAGATTCAGGTGGTCGGAAATGTTTCGATTTATGATCAGATCAATGAATTGGAATACATCGGCGGGAAGATTTTTGCAAATGTCTGGCAGACTTCCTATCTGCTGATCATCAATCCGGAATCGGGCAGAGTTGAAAGATATTACGATCTGAAAGATCTAAACGAAGCAAACGGCAGTGATGATGTTCTGAACGGAATTGCATTTTATGACGGAAAACTTTTGGTGACCGGAAAACTTTGGTCAAAAATTTATGAATTGAATCTGCCGGATTGAAGAATCAGACTTTGAGACTTTTTTCTGCATTTTTCCCGATCGTGTTTGAGAAACAAAAAAACCGATGCACTTTTCAGCACATCGGTTTTGGTTGTTATAAGGTTTTAAATTATTTCAGTTCCAAAGATTTCTGTCCGATCTTCATACCGTTTTGGTACAGATCAATTTTGTAGGTTCCTTTTGGAAAATCAAAATCTTCCCAGTCAAAAGTGATGTTCTGTTTGGTTCCCTGGGTATAGTTGAAGTTCACTTTATCCGAATAATCAACCGATCCGTTGGCCCAGGTTTCAAGCTGTCCGGGGGTCGCATTTTTGAATTTTCCCAATTTGCCGTCCGGTTTAAAAATCGCAATGTAAATTTCTTTTTCGCCGGTTTCTGCATACTGATTCGGATCCAAATCAAAGCTCACTCTCAGTTTGTCGATACGTTTTGCTTTTTCGGTTTCAACTTCCTTACCGCTGTTTCTCACCTTCAGCCCCGTGATTTTATAATTCGAAATTGAGAAGGTACTTCTCAGATTTCGCTCATTTTCATCCGCTCTGCTGGTTTCCGCGACCAGCCTTCCGCTCATTCTTTCCTGCTGTACATGGAGCGTGTCGTTGGCAATCAGAAGTGAATCGTTCTGCGCCTGAAGCACCGCGATTTCCTGTTTGTAACGGTTGATGTCGGTATTCAGCGAGTTGATCAGTTTCTGAGCTTTTGCCAGTTCGCCTTCAGTTGCATTCTTTTTGTTGAGCAGTGACTGAATCTCATTTCGCTTATCTGCAATTTCAGCATCACGCGCACTCAGTGTTGAATCTCTCATTTCCAACTGAGCCTTGGTCTGATCGTAATCATAGGTCAGATCGTCAAACTGTCTTTGAAGCTCAACTCTCGCATTTTCTGTATCCTTTAAATTTACATTCACCAATTGAATTTCCTCGTCACTTTTTTTCTGTTGGGTAAACTGATAAATATTGAATCCCAAGCTTCCCAAAAGCAATACCGCCAGCGCTATGATAATCGCCTGCCCGCTCTTCCTGTTTCCTGACTGCTTCGGCTCTTCTGAACCGGAATAGTTTTGAATTTCCTCTGTTTCCATTTTTTTAATTGTTTTTATTAATAATACCTGATTTCTCTCGAAATTATAAAGGCCGGTATTCGATTCATTTTTATTGTACAATTCGTCCAATTGTTGTTCGAATCATATTCATATTCAAAATTATAAATGTCGGTGTTGTTGGATCGGTAGTTGAATTTCCTTATTTCAAAAATCCTGCCATTTGGGTCGTAAAGGGTCAATTTTACCAAATTCTCGGTATCATCTGTCTCTGAAATTTTGGACGGATAAACAGATCCGTATTCAATGGTTTCGACCGTCTCTTTGTTGCCCGAACGGCTTATAATCTTCAATGGCATTCCTGCCGAATTATTTTGATAAATTTTAACCAGTCCCTGCTGACCGTTGTTGTGGACTGTCTTTTCTGAAACCGGATTGTGGTTGCTGTCAAACTCATAAGCGGTTGTTGAAAAAATTGCATCATCCATCCAAAAGACTTTCTCTTTCAGCCGATTGCCGCTGTACACCGAATTGACCACCCAATGCTGATTTGAAGTCCTTCCGAAATTGTATTCATCTGTTCTGACCAGCTGATTTTTCAGATAATAAAAGACCTTTCGCTGTGCCACTTTTCTGGGTTCCTCTCCATTTTGAATCAGAATGTTTTCCAGTTTTTCAATCTGCTGTGAAGGATTGTACTGATAAACCGTACGGTCAAAAATCCCTAATCGGCCTCTGTAATCCAGATAATTTTCTCTTAATGTCAGATATTTTCTTTGATCAAATTTCAGATGGACCGAGTCAAACTGTTCACTGTCCAAAAATCCAGAAACAGCCGTAGAATTGGGCTGGTTATAAATTCGGGTCACCGAACTCATGCTTTTTACATTTCCGATCAGCTCATAATCGGCAGCTCTGTATTGACCAAAACATAATGCGCCAATCAGCAAAAACCAAACATTAATTCCTCTTCCGTATTTCTTTGTATGCATTGATCAGTCCGTTTGTGGACGAATCGTGTGAACTTATTTTTTCATCTGTTTCCAATTCTGGAAGTATCTTTTTTGCCAGTTTTTTTCCAAGTTCCACACCCCACTGGTCAAAACTGAAAATATTCCAAATCAATCCCTGAACAAAAATCTTGTGTTCATACATCGCCACTAATTTCCCTAACGTATTTGGTGTTAAAAGATTGTACAAAATTGAATTTGTCGGGCTGTTTCCTGCAAAAATTTTAAATGATTTCAGAAATTCAATCTCTTTTTCAGATTTTCCTTCCTGTTTCAGTTCCTCTATCGCTTCTTCTTCTGTCTTGCCAAAAGCAAGAGCTTCTGTCTGTGCAAAGAAATTTGAAATCAGCTTCAGGTGATGATCTTCCAACGGATTCAGCGAATTGGCACCGGCCAAAAAATCACACGGAATCAGTTTGGTGCCCTGATGTATCAACTGATAAAAAGCATGCTGGCCGTTTGTGCCGGGTTCGCCCCAAATGATCGGACCGGTCTGATAAAAAATATGTTTCCGGTCGCGTCCGGTCGATTTGCCGTTGCTTTCCATGTCTGCCTGCTGAAAATACGCCGGAAAACGATGTAGATATTGTTCATACGGCAAAATCGCCATGGTTTCTGCGCCAAAGAAATTGTTGTAATAAATTCCGATTAAAGCGAGAATCACAGGAATATTTTCTTTGAAATCAGCATTTCTGAAATGGTTGTCCATCTGGTGCGCACCTTCCAGCAATTTTTCAAAATTTTCAAAACCCACAGCCAGACAGATGCTCAAACCGATGGCACTCCAGAGCGAATACCTTCCGCCAACCCAGTCCCAGAATCTGAACATATTTTCGGAATCGATTCCGAAGGCGGTCACTTCTTTGGTGTTGGTCGAAAGCGCCACAAAATGTTTTGCAACATCTTTTTTAGTCGCATCCGAATTCAAAAACCAATTCCTTGCGGTGTGCGCATTGGTCATGGTTTCCTGTGTGGTAAAGGTTTTTGACGCAATAATAAACAAAGTGGTTTCCGGATTTATTTTTTTGAAAGTTTCGGCGATATGGGTTGCATCCACATTCGAAACAAAGTGCATATTGAGTCTGGTTTTGTAATGTTTGAGCGCTTCGGTTACCATGACCGGACCCAAATCCGAACCACCAATTCCGATATTCACCACATCCGTAATTTCTTTGCCTGAAAAACCTTTCCATTTACCTGAAATCACTTTTTCGGAAAAGATTTTCATCTGATTCAGTGCCTGATTGATTTCGGGCATAATGTCTTTCCCGTCCACCAACACCGGCTGATTGCCCCTGTTTCTCAATGCGGTATGAAGCACCGCCCGGTTTTCGGTTTCATTGATGATATCGCCGGTAAACATTTTTTCGATGGCGGGTTTCAGTTTACATTCTTCAGCGAGTTGAATCAATAAATCAATGGTTTCCTCATCGATTAAATTTTTTGAATAATCGACCAAAAGATCATCCAGGCGGATATGAAATTTCCGGAAACGGTTCGGGTCTTTAAAATAACTTCTGAGTGAACTTCCGGCCGATTCCTTAAAATGTCTGTCGAGTTTTTCCCAGGCTTTGGTTGACACCGGATTGATTCTTTGAAGTGGCATAATTCTGATTTTAATTACAAAAATAATGAAAGCTGTGTTTGAAAACTATCAGACCGGATATTTTCATTTTTAATTCAATTGAATTGAGCTTAATTCGCTTTGATTTTGAAAATAAAATTCATTAAAAATCAAAAACTTTATTTCATCAACATAAAATTAATTTATTATCTTTATCTAACTATTAAAACAAATACTATGAAAAAAACTCAAAACTTGTTGGAATGTTTAGAAAATTAATTTTCCCATTGTTATTCTATTTTTTGTTTCTTCTTGTTTAGAGGACGAACCCATAGAAACAAACGCAATTCAGGATAAATATTATTTAGAATTATCACAAGCAAAAATTATCGCTGAAAATATTTACTTTGAAAAACCTTCCAAATCTTCTAATATAAATAAAGGAGGTTTAAGTGAATTAATTAATAGAAATGTTAGAGAAATTATAGAATTTAAAAATATTAATGGTATTAATTCTTTTTATGTAATAAATTATATAGAGAATGGTTTTGTTATTCTATCATCAGATATAAGGGTTCAACCTATTTTAGCATATAGCGAGAATAGGAACTTTGATGTTAATGAAGATAATGAATATCCCACTGGTTTACAATTTTGGATAGAAGATACAAAAAATCAAATCTCTGATATTCAAAAGTCTAATTTAAAACAAACAGATGAAATTAAACAGGTTTGGAAAGATGTTCAAATTACTAACCCTTCATTATTTCTAAAGGATCCTCCTATAGGCTGTTATGAACACACTGAAACAACAACAATTGGTCCTCTATTAAGTTCAAAGTGGTTTCAAGATGGGGGCTTCAATGACGCCTTGCCCTATATTAACTGTAATGGTAGTTCTTTTCAAGTATATGCAGGTTGTGTTCCCATTGCCTTAGGACAAGTGATGAAGTTTTATGAATATCCTAAAAATTATAATTGGTCATCTATGCATTTAACATATGCTACAACAACTACAGCAAATTTTATAAAAGATATTCACAATGCAATAGGAGTTTTATTTCCGGGGAATCCATTATACCAATGTAATGCAACTGGAGTTTCTAGCTCAGCAAATATGGGAACAGTTTTGAAAAATCAATTTGGCTATTCTTCAGCAAATTGGTCAAATTATGATTATAATACTGTGAAAAATAATCTTAATTACAATAGACCTGTTATATTAAGTGGTGACAATGGGACTGTGGGTCATATGTGGGTTTGTGATGGTTATCGTCAGACTACCCGTTATTATGATGATTGTACCAGTAATAATTTCCTATTTTTCATATGAATTGGGGATGGTTAAACGGCGCATTTAACGGTTATTACACATATAATAATTTTGATCCAAACAATACAAATTATAACAATAACAAGAAAATGATTTATAATATAATACCTTAATAATATGAAAAATTTATTTTTAATCCTGACAACAATCCTTTTTGTCGGATGCAGCGATTCAGATGATTCAAATTTCGATTTTTACAATATTTATTCGGGAGCAGAATTTGGAATCTTTAATACGGATGGTCAAGATCTTTTAAATCCTGATAATCCGGATCATTGGGACACTTCTGCTTTTCGGGTTTTTTACTTGATCAATGGCGAAGTTCAGGAAGTGTACAATCCGAACATGGACGATCCGAGGGGATACACCATTTATAAACATGCAAATGAATACAGAGCAGGTGTTACTCTAAACAATTCAGAAACAGAAGAATATCCGATTACTTATATCGAATGGAATGATGAAGACACCGATACGGTCAGGGCTTCGTTCCAAAGAACAGAGTATGGAATCATACAGGACACACTTTGGCTGAATGATGAAGTGGTTTGGGAATTGGGTGACAACACAACTGATCCGTATTTTGAATTGACAAAATAAATTGAATCAAAATTTCGTTTCAAGTATCATAAAAACTTAATTGAATACGCTTTGTACAATTCAACTATTGTGCTAAATTTGCAGCCTTATTCGGGGCGTAGCGCAGTCTGGTAGCGTATCAGCATGGGGTGCTGGGGGTCGCTGGTTCGAATCCAGTCGCCCCGACAAAAAGAAAAGTCCATCTGTAAAGATGGATTTTTTTGTTTGGAGCAGCCGGAAGAAAGCTCGCTTTCGAACGGATGATTCGAATAAAAAAACAGCAGAGAAGCGGCTGACTTTTCTTTATGAATCACTCCAAACTCTGGATCAATGGAATTAATCCAGTCGCCCCGACATAAAGAAAAGTCCATCTGTAAAGATGGATCTTTTGTTTAAAGGATATGGGAGAAAGCTTGCTTTCGAACGGATGATTCGAATAAAAAACAGAAAAATCAGATTAATTTTTTTAATTGAGTTGACTTAGATTTTAATAGATTTTATACAGATTTGAATTGTAAATCTGTAAAAATTCCAAAAAAGTTTATCAGCCAAATTGTCAGCAATTTCATTTCGGATTTAATTTTGCAAGCAATTGTATAAATTAAATTGAAAATGGATTTTAATCAATATACAATCAAATCAAGAGAGGCCGTTCAAAAAGCACAGCAAATTGCTGTGTCTATGGACAATCAAGCGATTGAACCCGCTCACCTGCTCAAGGGAATGCTTGAAACCGAGCAGGATGTACTCAGTTACATCATTGAGAAACAGGGCGGAAATGTCGGTTATATCAAAAATGAATTGACTGACATTATTTCACGTTTTCCTAAAATACAAGGTGGTTCAGGAAATCATCTTTCTAATGAAACCAACAAGATTCTGATAACCGCAATGGACGAAGCAAAAAAGATGAAAGACGAATTCATCAGTCTCGAACATCTTTTGCTCGGAATTTTAAAAAACTCATCCAATGTGGCTCAAATTCTAAAAGACCAGGGATTGAATTACAACAATTCGGTTCAGGTTATCAATGAATTGAGAAAAGGTCAGAGAGTAACATCCGAAAGTGCGGAAGACAATTACAATTCACTTGAAAAGTATGCAAGAAATCTGACCAAGCTTGCTTCTGAAGGGAAACTCGATCCGGTGATCGGTCGTGATGATGAAATCAGAAGGGTTTTACAGATTTTGTCGAGAAGAACCAAAAACAATCCGATTTTAATCGGTGAGCCGGGTGTGGGTAAAACCGCGATTGCAGAAGGGATTGCACACCGTATTATCAGCGGTGATATTCCGGAAAATCTGGCGAATAAAAAGTTATTTTCACTCGACATGGGTGCCTTGATTGCGGGTGCAAAATACAAAGGTGAATTTGAAGAAAGGTTAAAATCGGTGATTAAGGAAGTCACTGAATCCAACGGAGAAATTATTCTGTTTATCGACGAAATCCATACGCTGGTTGGTGCCGGAGGCGGTGGCGAAGGCGCAATGGATGCTGCAAATATTCTTAAACCGGCTTTGGCAAGAGGTGAATTGAGGGCAATCGGTGCAACGACTTTGAATGAATATCAAAAGTATTTTGAAAAAGACAAAGCACTCGAAAGAAGATTTCAGCAGGTTTTGATTGAAGAACCGGATGAAGAATCGGCGATTTCAATTCTGAGAGGGATCAAAGAAAAATATGAAGTTCACCATAAAATCAGAATCAAGGATGAAGCAATTATCGCCGCTGTCCAGCTTTCAACCCGTTATATCGCAGACCGTTTTCTGCCGGACAAAGCCATCGACCTGATGGATGAAGCCGCTGCAAAACTGAGAATGGAAATGAATTCCAAACCCGAAGAACTGGATATGCTTGACAGGAAGATTATTCAATTGGAAATTGAAATTCAGGCAATTAAAAAAGAAAATGACGAAAAGAAACTGAATTTATTAAAAGAAGAATTAGCCAATCTTCAGGCACAAAGAACCGAATTGAATGCCAGATGGTCGGAAGAAAAAGGAAAGGCAGATGAAGTTCAGCAAGCCAAGAAAAAAATTGAAGAATTAAAACTTCAGGCTGAAAAAGCGGAAAGATCCGGGGATTATGAAACCGTTGCAAGAATCCGTTATGAATCGCTGAAACAGGAAGAAGACAAATTGAAGGGTTTGGAATCTCAGTTAGCGGAAGAAAAACAGAACAAATTGGTGAAAGAGGCTGTGGACGCGGAAGACATAGCGGAAGTGGTTTCAAAATGGACAGGAATCCCGGTTAATAAAATGATGCAGAGCGAGCGGGATAAACTTCTGAATTTAGAAGATGAACTCCACAAAAGAGTGATTGGTCAGGATGAAGCTTTGCAGGCGGTTGCAGATGCGATTCGTCGAAGTCGAGCCGGATTGAGCGATGAAAAAAGACCGATTGGCTCATTTCTGTTCCTTGGTCCGACCGGTGTCGGAAAAACCGAATTGGCAAAAACACTTGCCGAATTTTTGTTTGACGATGAAAATTCGATGACAAGAATCGATATGAGTGAATATCAGGAAAAACATACGGTCAGCCGTTTGATAGGAGCACCTCCGGGCTATGTCGGTTATGATGAAGGCGGACAATTGACCGAAGCGGTTCGACACAGACCTTATTCGGTGGTTTTATTGGATGAAGTTGAAAAAGCACATCCTGATGTTTTCAATATTTTGTTACAGGTTTTGGATGACGGGCGTTTGACCGACAACAAAGGCCGGGTCGTGAATTTCAAAAATACAATTATCATCATGACTTCCAATTTTGGTTCGCAAATCATTCTTGAAAATTATGAAGATATGAAAAACAAAAACCCGGATGAGGTTTATTACAACACCAGACAAACGCTTTTGCAGGAACTGAAACAACATTTCAGACCCGAATTTCTGAACCGAATTGATGAAACCATTGTGTTCAAACCGTTATTGCTCGATCAGATTGAAGGAATTGTGAAACTGCAAATCGATGAATTATCCAAAAAATTAGCAAAACAGGATATTACCATCGACATCACCCCCGAAGCGCTGGAATATCTGTCGAACAAGGGTTATGACCCACAGTTTGGCGCAAGACCATTGAAAAGAGTGGTTCAGCAAGATGTGCTGAATGAACTTTCAAAGGAGATTCTGAAAGGAAAAATTCATGAAAACAGCGTGGTGTTAATTGACAGTTTTCCTGAAAAAGAAGGCGACAACAAATTGGTATTTGAAGTAAAATAAAAGATTGAATTTTTTTTATATTCTTTTCCCGGTTTCGGTTTTCGGAGCCGGGATTTTTATTCTAAAAACATAAGAATAATAGATTATAATCGATTATTTTTATATAATTAATAGATTATGTTCTACGATTTCTATATAAATAGTAGATTAGGAATTATTTTTTCCTTAAATTTGTTCTTTTAAATGAGTTCTGATGTCACAAAAAGAGGTAGAACGGCTTTTGGCAAAAAAGATTTTATCCCGCTGGGATTCAGGGAAAGTCATGCTGGTAACCGGCCCGAGACAGGTTGGGAAAACTACTTTGGTACAAACCATTTGTGAGCAAAAAGGGAATTATCTTTTTATCAATGGCGACGACCCCGAAGACAGAATACTTTTGGAAGATTCGGGTGAAAAGAAAATCAGACAAGTTATCGGGAATCATGAAATTTTATTTATTGACGAAGCCCAGAACATTAAAAATATCGGTTTGATTCTAAAAATCATTCACGACCGGATTCCCGAAGTCAAAATCATCGCCAGTGGTTCATCGGTCTTAGGATTGTACGATGAAATTCAGGAACCGCTGACCGGCAGAAAATGGGAATTTCAATTGTTTCCATTGAGTTATGAAGAATTAAACAATCATTTTGGCTATGCAGAAAATCTGAAAAATCTGAAAGATTATCTGATTTATGGAATGTATCCGGAAGTCATCAATCAGTCAAAAGAAAAAGAAGATGTTTTAAAAGAATTGATTTCCAGTTATTTGTACCGGGACTTGTTGCAACACAAAGGAATTCGCCGGCCGGAATTATTGGATAAAATCCTTTTGGCGCTGGCGTTACAGGTTGGTTCTGAAGTGAATTTCAATGAAGTCGCAAATTTGGTTCGTGCCGACCGTCAAACGGTTGAAAATTATATTTCATTGCTTGAAAAAACCTTTGTGATTTTCAAACTGAATCCGCTGAGCCGAAATGTCAGAAATGAAATCAGCACTTCGAGAAAGATTTATTTTTATGACAATGGTGTCCGGAATGCGATTATCGGAAATTTTCAAACTCCCGAATTTCGTCAGGACATCGGCGCCTTATGGGAAAATTTCATGGTGAGCGAAAGAATGAAAAAATTGGAATATCAAAAATGGACGGGCAGATATTATTTCTGGAGAACTTATCAAAAACAGGAAATTGACTGGGTGGAGGAAGAAGCCACAAAATTCAGTGCTTATGAATTCAAGTGGAATTCAAAGAAAATCAACGCAAAAATTCCAAAAACTTTTATCAACAATTATCACCCGGAAATTGCAAAAGTGATTATCCCGGCGAATTTTGATGAATTCATTCTGGAATAAATCAATATCCGAATCCTCTCAAATCCCGGTCTTTTTTGCGCCAGTCTTTTCTGACTTTGACAAAAAGTTTCAGAAACACTTTTTTCCCAAAGAATTTTTCCAAATCCAATCTGGCTTCTTTTCCTACTTTTGAGAGTGCTTCGCCTTTGTGACCAATCAGAATTCCTTTTTGAGAATCCCTTTCAACAAAAATATTTGTTTCGATCTGAATCAATTCAAAACCTTCCTTAAAAACCTCTGTAACAACCTCTACGGAATAAGGAATTTCCTTTTTGAAATTCAGTAAAATCTTTTCCCGAACGGTTTCGTTGACTATAAACCGCTCGGATTTGTCGGTCAGTTGATCTTCGGGAAAATACATCGGACCTTCGGGTAAAAGTTGAATAATTTTATTTTTCAGCAAATCGATATTTGCATTTTCAAGAGCTGAAATGGGTAAAATTTCGGCAGCCGGCAACATTTCATGCCAGAATTCAACCGAAGATTCCAATTCTTCCTGACTGCTTTGGTCGATTTTATTAATCAAAATCAACATCGGAACTTTCAGTTTTTTGAGTCTTTCAAAGACCTCCTCATTTCTGGGTTTTCGTTCGCCGGGTTCTACCATATAAAGAACCAGATCTGCATCGACCAGCGCTTCCCTGACATAATCCATCATCTTTGACTGCAGTTCATAAGCCGGTTCGAGTATGCCCGGCGTATCTGAAAAAACGATCTGATAATCCTGGCCGGTCAGTATTCCTTTGATTCGGTGACGGGTGGTCTGCGCCTTGTGGGTGGCGATTACCAATTTCTCGTCCATCAGTTTGTTCATCAAGGTGGACTTGCCCACATTCGGATTCCCGATGATGTTTACAAAACCCGATTTAAATTTCTTATGTTCCGGCATTTGGCAAAATTAGCACAATTTCTAAGAAAGCATCGACAGAAATTCAGCAGATTGCATTCCCGGGTTCAAAGCCAAATCAATATTCGTTCAAAAAAACAAAATCATTACCTTAGCAGAATTAAATTTAAGAGCCTTTTCGAACAATCCCGATGAAAAAATTTCTGAAAATTTCGACCATTGTACTCCGCATCCTTTGCGGATTGTTTTTGATTTGGTATGTGCTCTATTTTCTATTTGGAGACCGGCTTGCGCTCCGTTTTTCAAATCGTGAATTTGCCTCTGTCTTCACCCAGATACTGGTTTTCGCCGCTGCCGTTTCGGTTTACGGATTGTTTATACTTTATATCCGTTCGAACCAAAAGAAATGGATCAATATTCTATTGTTCGTCGGCGGGCTGATTGTCGGATGTATTCCTTTGCTGCTCTATCACGGATATCTGCAGTACAGATGCGGTTTTTGGAATATGGAACAGATTTCTGAAAAGATGATTTTTGATCACCTTCAAAACCCTGATGAAACTGTACAAATAATTCATTCAAAATGCAAAACCGGAGATTTTGAATCCGTCGATACGCTTTATATTAAAAAAACGGGCACATTTTTGGATTGGACTGCCAATGTGAATTTTGAGAAATCAGAAAAAGGGGATTGGATCAGCCGCTGATTATACGGTGGGGTTTGTCGGATGTGGGTTTTCGACAGGCTCACGCTTCGACAAGCCTGACGAATGGTAAGGCAGAAGAATCAAAACCTCTAACATACAGCCTGGAACCTGAACTCCAAAAATTTCATTAACTTTATAATTGTTTCGAACTGATTCAAATGACTTCAACCAAAGAAAAACAGCTGAGAAAACACAAACTGATCGCCACCGGTCTGTTTTTTCTGATGGCTTTGATATACGGGCTGATGGTCTGGCTTCAGCATCAAACTCCGGCAGACTGGATCGGATATGTCAAAGCTTTTTCAGAAGCGGGTATGGTCGGTGCACTTGCCGACTGGTTTGCGGTGACCGCGCTTTTTCGCCATCCATTGGGGCTGCCGATTCCGCACACCAATCTGATCAGAAGAAAACAAAAGGATTTGGGTGAAAATCTTGGGAAATTTGTAAAAGAAAATTTTCTGAATCCCGAAAATATCAGACCCTATATCGAAAAACTGGATGTGGTAAAAATCGTTGCCGACTGGCTGAAAAAGGATCACAACAGAGAAGTACTTCAGCAGGAAAGTTTTGGTTTGATCAAAAAAATTATACTCGATCTGGAAGATGCCGAAGTCGAAGGATTTCTGAACCAGAAAAGTATTGAGCTGTTGCAATCTGTGGATTATCAGAAAATCGCTTCGGCCGGAATTCATTATATGATCGAAAACAATGAACACAACCGACTGATCGATCATTTGCTGCCACAAGTCATAAATTATGTCAACGAGAGCCAGCAGCTGATCAGAGAAAAAATTTCTGAAAACCGCCCGTTTATCGCATTTCTTGCCGGCAAAAAAATTTCAAAGGAGCTGATCGTCGGACTGAACAAATTCATTGAAGAGATACAAAACCATCCGGATCATTTTGTCAGAAAGAAAATTGAATCCGGTCTGGATGATTTTGCTGAAAAGCTTCTGATCTCGGACGAATGGAATCAGAAATTTGACCGGCTGAAAACCGAACTGATCAGTTCTGAGAATCTTCAGCCGTATGTGCATGATCTCTGGTTGGCGATCAAACGGATGTTGCTCGAAAATCTGGAAGAATCGGACTCAATGCTCAAAGATTATTTTGACCGAAATATTCAAAAACTTTCAGAAAATCTGTCAAACGATCCCGAACTCGGCAGGCGGATCAACGGCTGGATTCGTCATTTCGGTTATCGGATGATTCTAAAAAACCGTACCGAAGCCGAAAAACTGATCAGCAACACCGTTTCTGAATGGAAAGGCGACGAACTCAGCCGAAAGCTCGAACTTGAAGTCGGAAAAGATCTTCAGTGGATTCGGGTCAGCGGCACCATTGTCGGCGGTCTGGTCGGACTGATTATATACACACTGACCCGATTATTCACCGGCTGAAAATCATTTCAAATTAAAAATTAACAAAAAAAATTAATCGGGAAGTTTATCCAGCTTGAGCGCATCAACAGCTTTCCAGGTTTCTTCGGGCGTCATATTGTTGCCGGTCGCTTCCACCCAGTATCTGTCTTTTGAAATCAGCTGAATTTTTGTGTTTTCATTTCGGTATTCTTCCATCACACGAACACCATTTCTTTCCATCGTTTTTCTGTAACCTGATTCGTTTTCTTCCTCGATACTCATTTTCAGAGACATTGACAGACCCGAAATCGCAGAGGCGCCCATCGCACCGGCTCCGTCTGTAACGGTTACCGAAAAACGTTTTGTTTTCTCTTCATCTGAATAACCGGCTTCGGCAGATGAAATCTGGAGCATTGCAGTCTCGCCGGCCTTAAAGGAATTTCTGGTCATACCGTTGATCTCTTTGGGCATCCATTCTTTGAATTCAGCGTTGGTCAGCGGTTCCAGTGCAGAGAGTCTTTCAATGTCCTGCTGAAAGTTCTGTGATTCTTTGATCACTTTGCCTGCATTTGAAATATTTTCTTTTGCCTCTTTTGCCTGTTCGATTTTTTTGCTGACCGGATTGTCTTTTCCGCAGGAGAACATCAGCGTAGCACAAAAAGTGCCGATTAGAATTTTTTTCATATCAATTGAGTTTTATAAATTTTAATTTCAAAAGATTCGATTGCCAAACCGGTTTTCGATTTGTGTAAATATAAAAAATTAAACTTATTCCAAAGAAAAAACGCCTCCTTTCGGAAGCGTTTTTTGCAGTATAACAACTGAATTATTCAGTCGGCTTAATGTTTATTCCTGATTTCTTGCCGGTTTTGGAAGAATCGCTTTTCTTGAAAGTTTCATTTTTCCTTTTTCGTCGTAACCCAACAGTTTGACCTTGATTTTGTCGCCGAGTTTCAGAACTTCTTCCACCGTATTCAGTCTTCTGTGTTCGATTTCAGAAATATGAACCAGACCTTCGGTTCCTTTTGAAATCTCTACAAATGCGCCAAAAGGTTTGATTGATTTCACAACTGCATCATAGGTTTCGCCCACTTCGGGAACAAATGCGATTTGCTTGATTCTGTCGATGGCCGCATCGATACCGGCCTGATCAACACCTGCGATTTCAACTACACCAAATTCGTCATTCTCTTCGATCGAAATCGTGGTTTCGGTTTCTTTCTGAAGTTCCTGAATGATCTTACCGCCAGGTCCGATGACAGCTCCGATAAATTCTTTCGGAATGGTCACTGTAACCAGTTTCGGTGCGTTTGGTTTCAATTGAGGTCTCGGTTCAGACAATGCTTTCATCATCTCGCCAAGGATATGGATTCTTCCTTCTTTTGCCTGTTCCAGCGCCTGTTCGAGGATGTCCATTGTCAATCCCTGAATTTTGATATCCATCTGACAGGCAGTGATTCCTTCTTTGGTTCCGGTCACTTTAAAGTCCATATCGCCCAGATGATCTTCGTCGCCAAGGATGTCTGACAATACAGTCCATTTGCCCGATTTCTGATCAGTGATCAGACCCATTGCAATACCCGATACCGGTTTTTTGATCTGTACACCGCCGTCCATCAGCGCCAGACAACAGGCACAAACCGTTGCCATTGAAGACGAACCGTTTGATTCGAGTATATCTGAAACCAGACGTACGGTATAAGGATAATCGTCGGGCAATGTCCAGGTCAGTGCTCTCTGCGCAAGATTTCCGTGGCCGACTTCTCTTCTTGAAGTTCCTCTCAGCGGTCTTGCTTCACCGGTTGAGAATGGCGGAAAATTATAATGCAAAAAGAATTTTTCATCGTGCTGTGACATCACACTGTCGATCATATTTGCATCTTTTGAAGAACCGAGTGTCAGTGCAGACAGCGACTGGGTCTCACCTCTTGTAAAGACTGCTGAACCGTGTGAACCCGGCAGATAATCCACTTCGCACCAGATCGGTCTGATTTGTTTTGGATTACGGCCGTCCAGACGAAGACCTTCGTTGAGGATCATCTGACGCATCGCTTCTTTTTCTACATCGTGATAATATGTTTTTGCAAACGGTGTCACTCTTTCGAGTTCTTCCGGATCTTCAACATACTGAGCCAGGAATTCGTCGAGTACTGCCTGAAATTTTTCGGCTCTCTCCTCTTTTCCTGACGGGTGTTTTGCCACATCATATACTTTGTCATAACATTCTTTCCAAACTTTTTCGCGGATTTCTTCGTCATGAACTTCGTGGCTGTATTCTCTTTTTGGAAACGACTTACCGCATTTTTCGGCCAGTCTTTCCTGAGCTTCAATTTGTTTTTTGATTTCTTGGTGTGCAAATGTGATCGCTTCGAGCATCTCGCTTTCAGAGATTTCATTCATCTCTCCTTCCACCATAACGATAGAAGATTTGGTTGCACCGACCATGATGTCAATATCTGCTTTTTTGAGCTGTTCGTAACTCGGATTGATCATCAATTCTCCGTCTATACGGATCACCCTTGTCTCGGACATCGGTCCGTTGAACGGAATATCTGTAACCGCAATGGCTGCCGAAGCCGCAAGACCCGCAAGCGAATCGGGCATTACCTCTTTGTCGTATGAAATCAGTGAGATCATCACCTGAACTTCGGCATGAAAATCATCTGGAAACAATGGTCTGAGCACTCTGTCAACCAGACGCATGGTCAAGATTTCTTCGTCCGAAGGTCTTGCTTCTCTTCTGAAAAAATTACCGGGGATTCTCCCGCCGGCATAAAATTTCTCTCTGTAATCTACTGTCAGCGGAAGGAAATCAACTCCTTCGTTTGCGTCCTGATTGGCTACCACTGTTGCCAACAGCATGGTGTCACCCATTCGTACAACCGCAGAGCCGTTGGCCTGTTTGGCCAGCTTTCCGGTTTCAATCGTGATTTCACGGCCGTCTGCCAGTGTAATCGTTTCTTTGATTGCTTGTGGAATCATTTGTTTGTTAAATTTTAATTCGTCTTGGCAAGACCGTTTGTCTCACCGGATATTTATAGTCTTTCTATAATTCAATTTTGTTGAGCCGCAGCCGGCTTTGATTCCAACAGTAAAAAACAAAAAAGGCAATCTCGCAATTGCCTTTTTAAAAGATTTGAATTTGTTTTATTTACGAAGACCAAGCTCTGCAATGATTGCACGATATCTTTCGATATCTTTGGCTTTTAAATAATCCAGTAAACTTTTTCTTTTACCCACCAGTCGAACCAGCGCCTTTTCAGTGTTGAAATCCTTCTTGTTGATTTTCAAATGTCCTGTCAAATGATTGATTCGGTAAGTGAACAAGGCGATTTGGCCTTCGGCAGAACCGGTATCAGCTGCTGATTTCCCGTGTTTTGCAAAAATTTCTTCTTTTTTTTCTGTTGTTAAATACATGCCAATATTATTTAATGATTTTTATGTATGCGGGTGCAAATGTACAATTATTTGATCAATCTGAAAATTTTATTGTCTAAATATTGAACACATCTGTTCAGAATCCATGAGACTTAGATAAATATAAACTGAAGTTCAAAATCTATTGGATCCGTAATAATTTATTGGGTATCCAATCTGACAGCTGAAACAAAATCATTAAATTTGCCGACTTATGAGCACAGTAAAACCATATTCTGATTCGGATCTGACCAAAAAAGAGCAGGTCGAACAAATGTTTGACAACATTTCGGGCAAATATGACGAACTCAATCACATTCTTTCGATGGGGATTGATGTAGGCTGGCGAAAAAAAGTGGTCAAAATCATCAAAAACCAAAATCCGGAAACGGTGCTTGACATTGCAACCGGAACCGGTGATCTTGCGATTATGATGGCAAAATCAACCGATGCAAAAATCACAGGATTTGATCTTTCGGCGGGAATGCTCGAGGTCGGCAGAAAGAAAATAGCAGAATTAAATCTGGGGAACCGAATCGAAATGATACAGGGAGATGCCGAAAAAATGCCCTTTGACGACAACAGTTTTGACTGTATCACGGTGGCATTTGGTGTCAGAAATTTTGAAGATCTGAAAAAAGGACTGGATGAAATTTATCGGGTACTCAAACCGGGCGGAAAATTTGTCATACTCGAATTTTCACAGCCGCAATCCTTTCCGATGAAACAGCTGTACAGTTTTTACTCAAAATACATACTGCCGATGATCGGAAAAAAGATTTCGAAAGACAAAAGCGCATACACCTATTTGCCTGAGTCGGTAAAGGCTTTTCCGTATGGTGAAGAAATGAAAAAAATTCTAAAAAGTTCAAATTTTATTAAAACTACCGATAAAAAACTTACTTTTGGAATCTCAAGCATTTATGCAAGCTTAAAATAAAACACTAAATATTTCGTTAAGTAGAGGTATATGAAAAAATTCTTAGTGCTAATCCTGTTCACACTGACGCTTCATGCTTTTGGTCAGTTTCGTCCAAAAACCGAGAAGATGTGGTACAGAGAGGATTTTGATGAAAAACCTTTCAGCTGGGGCTACTTTTTGGGTACCAATCTGATGCTTTTCAAGGTGGTTCCCGATGACAGCGGCGTAAACGATCAGGGGATGATCTATCTGAGACAAAAGAACAAGATGGGATTTACGGTCGGTCTGATGGGTAAAATGAAACTCCATGACTATTTTGACCTGAAGATTGAACCGGCTGTACATTTTGCAGAAAGGGAATTGTATTTCGGAAACATTTCATCGGGTGCGGACAGCGTCAGAGAGGTCAAAACCACCTATGTGGATATTCCGATCCTGCTGAAACTGCATGGTGACAGATGGGTGAATACCCGGCCTTATATTCAGGGAGGCGTCGGCTATATGGTCAATCTGCAGTCAAACGAAAAGAAAAAAGAGGACAACCAGGAAGACATCTTCAGAATGAAAACCCACAATTTCAACTGGCAGGTGGAAATGGGTGTTGAGCTGAATCTCAGACGATTCAAACTCACACCTTCAATCAAAGGCATCTTCCTTTTCAACAACGAGCTGGTGCAGGACAATCCGGGCACCAATCCGCAGTGGGCGGGTTCACTCAAATCACTTTCGTCCAGAATATTTGTATTCTCGCTTAAGTTTGAATAGATTTAAAATCAAAACGATACTAAGCTGCTCTCGGGCAGCTTTTTTTTATTAATTCCTAAAGTTTCGGGGGTGATACAATCTTTATATAATCAGTGGGTTAAAGTTAGTTTGAATTTGAATTGATCTAATGAACAATGTATAATAAGAGTACTTGCATTGGCATTATGATTATTGAATTCCTTATGAATTTTGTATTCCGCCCTTTCAGGGCTTACTCCTATTTGGGTCTGTCACACAGCGCTTTCCCAGTGCTATGCTGTTTACGATTTTCAGGCTCTGAATTTTGTTTCATTATGGGATTCAGTATAAAGAAAAAGGACTGAAAGCCTTTCGTGTTTCAACTTAGGACAACGTACTGCGAAAAGTAGAATGTCTCGTCCTGAAATAGGTTTACACAATAAAGTGAACAAATAAAAAATAACAACTGATTAAAATATGCAGTAGGCACCTGACTGCAATAATCCCTGAATAAATTAATGGCTCTTAAGCAGAACACCGGTGGGATTCAACTTCTTCAGAAAAACAACTCCGAAACTTTAGTTAATTCTTCTGAACTTTTCCAAAAATTGAAACTTTGGATGATTTGATTAAAAAAGGATTAAACCCATATTTTCTCAACTTTGAGAATTGACCCAATTGCAGAAATATTATTTCGCAGCGAAATCCGACATCGAAGTAATTGAAGGATATTTAATAATTATTCCAAAACCAACCCAATCCAAATTAAATTGACCGATCATTACTTTGTTATAATGTCGTAAATTTGCAACTTATGAGCAATGCTGACAATTGGATGAAAACCATCGACAAACCGCTGATCATAGCCGGGCCCTGCAGCGCAGAAACCGAAGAACAGATGATGGAGACTGCTGCAAGGATCGACCCGTCCTATGTACAGGTATTCAGAGCGGGCATTTGGAAACCGAGGACAAAACCCAACTCATTTGAAGGGGTCGGTGCCGTCGGGCTGAAATGGCTGATGGGTGTGAAACAGGAATTCGGTTTCAAAACCGCTGTAGAGGTGGCCAATGCAAAACATGTGAAACTCGCACTCGATCATGATGTGGACATCCTCTGGATTGGCGCAAGAACCACAGTCAATCCGTTTACGGTTCAGGAAATTGCAGAAGCACTCAGAGATACCGAAAAAACGGTGATGGTCAAAAATCCGGTCAATCCCGATCTTGAATTGTGGATTGGTGCGGTCGAAAGGCTGAAAGCTCAAAACATCAAAAATATAGCAGCCATTCACAGAGGTTTTTCGACCTATAAAAAAACAAAATACAGAAACAATCCGCAGTGGCAGATCGCATTTGATTTTATGAACCGTATGACCGACATACCGATGATCTGTGATCCGTCCCATATCTGCGGCAACCGGGATGGGATAGCCGAAACTGCACAGCTCGCATTCAATTTCGAATACGACGGACTGATGATTGAAACCCATTGCAATCCGGACTGCGCGCTGAGCGATGCAAAACAGCAGATCACACCTGAAAGGCTGACCGAGATACTGAAAGAACTCGAACTCAGAAAAAGCGACGATGAGGATGCAGTTTATCATTCAAACCTGAAAAGACTTCGGGGCGAAATCGATGAAACCGACCAGATGATCATCGATTCGATATCACAGCGAATGAACATTTCAGCCCAGATAGGCGAACTGAAAAAGAAACACAATGTGGCAATCTTTCAGATCGAAAGATGGAATCAGATCAGACAGCAGGCAGTTGAAAGAGGTGCAAAACTCGGTTTGTCTGAAGAATTTATTGACAAACTGCTCAAAGCGATTCATCAGGAATCGATCAGTCACCAGAATTTGATTATGAATAAAAATCACATCTCATCCGAATGAAGGCCAGAGTTGTCAAATCCACAGGCAGCTGGTATCTGATCCGCCCCGAATCGGGTGAAATCATCAGGGCGAGAATCAGAGGAAAATTCAGACTTGACCGGATACAGCACACCAATCCGGTGGCTGTCGGCGATTTGGTTGAATTTGAAATCGGAAAGGACGGTGAGGCGGTGATTTCAAAAATTGAAGAAAGAAAAAATTATATCATCCGCAGATCGGTCAATCTGTCCAAAAAAACACACATCATCGCATCCAATATCGATCGTGCTTTTTTGGTTGCAACATTGGACAATCCGAGAACATCACACGGATTCATCGACCGATTTCTGGTGACCGCAGAGGCTTATCACATACCGGTTACCCTAATCATCAACAAGATTGACGCCTATGGTGATGAACTGATCAAAGAGACGGACGAACTCAAAAAACTGTATGAAAACATCGGTTATGAAGTCATCGGGGTTTCGGCTTTCAGAGGTGACAACATCGACCGGCTCAAATCTGAACTGAAAGGAATCATTTCACTTTTTTCGGGTCATTCGGGTGTCGGCAAATCAACCCTGATGAATCTGCTCAATCCCGAACTGAAAATCAAAACTGCCATGGTCTCTGATTTCAACAAAAAGGGACAGCACACCACTACCTTTGCTGAAATGCATGAGTGGCCTTTTGGCGGATACTGTATCGATACGCCGGGCATCAAAGAATTTGGTTTGGCCGAAATGGAGCCCCAAGAAATCGGAGATTATTTCCCCGAAATCAGAGAACTGAAAACAGGATGCAGATTTGACAATTGTATGCATCTGAGCGAGCCGGGCTGCGCTGTCCGCGAGGCGACTGAGTCTGGAAAAATGGCGGTAAGCAGATATGAGAGCTATCTCGATTTTGTTGAGGAAATTGATTGATGATCCGTCAAATAAAAACGGACAGATTCCAAAATTGAAACCCGTCCGTTTTCTATTTTTTACTGCAATTTCTTATTCGCCCGGAACTGTCGGTGCCTGATCAGCAGCAGGTGCCTGATCGGTCTGCTGCGGAAGATCTACCGGAACAGCATCAACATTTGTACTTTTGATTGAGCTTGGATTGGCCATCAGCACATTGGCGGTGATACACAGCAAAACGATGATTCCGCCCAATGTCCAAGTTGCTTTGTCCAAAAATTCATTGGTTCTCTGAACACCAAACATCTGTCCGCCGCCTGCACCGCCAAAAGTTGAAGAAAGCCCTCCTCCCTTTGGATTTTGTGACAAAATAACCAGGGTGGTGATCACACAAACCGCTATAATTACAATCATTAAGAATATGAAAGTCTGCATTTTAAATCTTTTTTCTGAGAATTAGTCTGCAAAGGAACTAATTTTTTGGATATTAATCAAAAGTAAATAAGAATATTTCTTCTGAAAATGATCAATCCTTTGTCCGATCGGTGCATTGCGAAGCTTATAAATTTCCCAATTCCTCAATCTTCCGAATCTGATCTTCAAAGAACTCCTTTTTTTCGGGATATTTCAGGCTCAAAATCCGATAGGCTCTGTGCGCTTTGTCAAATTTCCGCTGGTTCACATAAATCTGGGCCAGGGTCTCGGTCATCAGATCAGAATACTCTGTACTGAGACCCGGTTTGGCCGCAGGAGTATCCTGAGAAACCGTTTTTTCCAAAGGTGAGATTTTTGGAGATTTCTCTATAAACTCATCGATCAGTTTGTATTTGATGTCTTTTTCGGTCGGTTCTTCCTTTTGGGCAGTGCTCTTTTTTGAGGACAAACTCAGCCATTCGGAAAAAGTCATTTCAGAATCTGCACTGACTTCGACAGGCTTTGTTTCCGGGACAGGTTTCTCCTCAATTTCTTCGGTTTCGATATAACTTTCTGATTCGACATGAATTTCGGTTTCAGTCTGAACCGGCGATTCGGTTTCATCCGGAATTTCAGCAATTGGCGGTGGCGTCGGAATCGGGTTCAAATTCGAAATTTCCGTTTCATCAATTTCTTTCACAATTTCCGGCTGCTGCTGTTCCTTTTGCAGGTAATGATAAAGCGCAACACGGCTGGGGCAGCAGATGCTCGTTTTTTTCAATTCTTTCTGATAGGAAGAATGTCCGTGCTCCTTCATTGCAAAAAGAAGCAGTGTCCGAAGGGTCGAAAAATAAGGATATTTTTCAATCTCATCCTGCAGCAGAGCCACATCCGAGAGTTGAACTTCAAACGGATTTCCAATCAAATGACTTATCCTCTGATTCATGCTCCAAAACTACGATTAAATTTAAAATTCAGAAAACAGAAACCATCGACCCAAAGTCAAATACAAAAAAATCTGCCGTTGCGGTAAAACGGCAGAATCAAAATATCCGGTTTGGTGTGCGGATCAGTATTGCCGAAAAAATAAAATATTAATGGTTCAACCCGCATCCGCGGGTTGGTTTTGGGGGATGGTTTATTGTCCCCCCGATTTCATCGGGGGCTATTAACAGTTGAACCACTTCGCGGTTCTAATTTCAATGTGAATTATTTTGATACAAATCCATTTTTTATTTTAAGGATTCTGTGAGGTTAAAAAAATCCCGAAGGGATTGAACCATAAATAACCATAGGTGTAACCTATGAAAAAACGACATCTTCTGAATTGGTATGAAAAACAGAACAATTGACAATCAATATATGTGAGGTTAAAAAAATCCCGAAGGGATTGAACCTTAAATAACCATAGGTGTAACCTATGAAAAAACGACATCTTCTGAATTGGCATGAAAAACAATACAATTGACAATCAATATATGTGAGGTTAAAAAAATCCCGAAGGGATTCAACCATAAATAACCATAGGTGCAACCTATGGAAAATAAAACGAAGACCGAATCCAACCCCGAAGGGGTTGAACCATCAATTGCCATGTGCAATAGGTTATTAACAGTTGAACCACTTCGCGGTTCTGCTCAAAATTGTCATTTGTTTCTTCAAATTAATTACACACCTTCTGCTGATTCCAAAAACCAACAAGTCATTGGTTCAAAATTTTCAAACAATCATTCGATTCAATACAAGAAAAAACAGCAGAATCCGTTATTTGTATAATTACTACTTTTGCCAAATGACAAAATTCACCGGATTGCTGTTACTGTTTCTCGGAGTTCTGACTTTCGCTCAGGACGGTACACGGGTTTATGAATTTGTCAATATCACCACTTCGCCGCGTCAGGCCGCATTGGGCGGAAATGCACAGTCGATGTGGGATGGCGACCCAAATATGTCCTATTGGAATCCGGCGCTTGCCAGCAATCAGTCACACGGTTTTCTGGCGCTCAACTATATCAATTATCTGGCTGATGTAAACTTTGGGACTTTGTCGGCGGTCTTTCAGTATGACGATGACGAATTCTTTTCGATCCACGGTCAGTATGTGGATTACGGCGATTTTAGAGGTTATGACGAGAACGATACACCGACCGGTGATTTTTCGGCCAAAGATCTTGCTTTCTCATTGGGCTATGCCCGGAGGCTGAGCGATTTCTTTTCGGTGGGTGCTGCCATAAAATATATCAATTCAAGGATTGAAACCTATTCTTCACAGGCAGTTGCAGCCGATGTGGGTTTGGTTTTTCATGACATCGATTACAACACCAATGTCTCGCTGGCAGTCAGGAATCTAGGATTTCAGGTCAAGACCTATGCCGGAACAAAAGAAAAAATGCCGCTTCAGATTAATTTGGGTCTTTCTCAAAAGCTGGAACACGTACCGTTGGAGCTGAGCATCACTCTGCATGATCTTCAAAAATTTGACAATTCGGTCCCAGAGGATGAAAACGGAAATAAAACCAAGTTTGGCAGAAAATTGATCGACCACGTTTCAATCGGCGGTGAACTCTTTCCGGGCGAGAGTTTCAATCTGAGACTGGGATACAACTTCAAACGCGGTAACGAACTCAAGATTGAGGACAACCGTACTTTTGCGGGTATGACATTTGGTTTTGGAATCAGAATCAGTTATTTCAGATTTGATTTTGCGCATGCCAATTATTACAAAGGTTCAAATACCAATCATTTTGGTCTGATCATCGATTTGGACAGGATCATTCAGGGAAGAGATTATTGGAGAAGCAATCCGTATTATTAGGCCACAGGACTTCGGCTCAGACAGAGGCAAGGATATTTTGAATGTTGTCCCTACAAAGCGTCAGAAAAACATTCTGCAATTTCGGAATGTCGGATGTGAGATTCGGGATTGAAGACTGTTTAGCCAAAAGGGATCAGCGATATTCGGTCAACAATAGAGATGAACCTGGCCTTTGACAAACTAAGGATGACAAGTTGAAACCCGAAATCCCTAATTTTATACTATTTTTGAATAGAATTCAAATTGAAATGGCCAAAACCAAAACCACATTTTTTTGTCAGAACTGCGGAACACAGTATTCACAGTGGATGGGGCAATGTAAAACCTGCGGAGAATGGAACACCATCGTTGAGGAGGTGATCGAAAAAGATGAAAAAGAAAAACCCTGGCAATCTGATGAAAACCGCAGTCAGATTGAAGCCGGCATAAGAAATATACGCGAGATTCCGGAAAATTCAGAATCAAGAATCGATACCGGGAACGGTGAGCTCAACCGGGTGCTCGGCGGCGGTATCGTCAACGGATCGGTGGTATTGGTGGGCGGAGAACCCGGAATCGGAAAATCAACACTGATGCTGCAGGTGGCACTTCATCTGAAAAACATAAAAACACTCTATGTATCGGGTGAAGAGAGCGGTTCACAAATCAGACTCAGGGCAGAACGGATCGGGATTGAATCAGACAGTTGTTTTGTACTGACAGAAACCAATACCCAAAAAATATTCAAACAGCTCAAAAAAATCGAGCCACAACTTGTGGTCATCGATTCAATACAGACGCTGAATACCAATTATGTTGAATCTTCGCCGGGCAGCATTTCACAGATCAGAGAATGCGCATCAGACCTGATCAGATATTCAAAAGAAACCAATGTGCCGGTCATTCTGATTGGTCATATCACAAAGGAAGGAGTCATCGCAGGTCCAAAAATCCTCGAACACATGGTCGATGTTGTCCTTCAGTTCGAAGGCGACCGAAACCATATCTATCGGCTGCTCAGGTCAATCAAAAACAGATTCGGTTCCACATCCGAACTCGGCATTTATGAAATGCAGGGCAGCGGTTTGAGGGAGGTAACCAATCCGTCCGAAGTGCTGATTTCAAAAAGGGACGAACCGCTGAGCGGAAATTCAATTGCTGCCACACTCGAAGGCATCAGACCGATGCTGATCGAGATTCAGTCGCTGGTCAGTTCCGCGGTGTACGGTACACCACAGCGTTCTGCCACCGGTTTTGATCTCAAACGACTGAACATGCTGCTGGCGGTACTCGAAAAAAGAGCCGGTTTCCAATTGGGTGCAAAAGATGTGTTTCTGAACATTACCGGCGGTATTCGGGTGGACGATCCTGCGATTGATCTGGCGGTGATTACCGCAATATTGTCTTCCAATATGGATGTGCCTCTGCCTGACAACTGCTGTTTTGCGGGCGAAGTTGGTTTGAGCGGTGAGATCCGGGCGGTCAATCGGGTGGAACAGCGGATATCGGAAGCCGAAAAGCTCGGTTTTGATGTGATTTTTGTCTCGAAATACAATAAGGTGAAAACGGCTGATTACAACATCAGAATACAGACAGTCTCAAAGGTAAATGATCTGGTGAAGATGCTGTTTTGACGGGGGCTTCGACAGGCTCACGCTTCGACAAGCTCACGCTTCGACAGGCTCAGCGTGACGGGGGTAAGGCAGAAGAATCAAAACTTCTAACTTCTGACTTCAAACCTCTAACTTCTAACTTCAATCCTTTCCCATCGGTCAGATTTTTTGTAAATTGTGCAGTCATAACTGAATATTAACCCCCAAAAACAAATCAAGATGTCAGTATTAAAAGTATTGGAAATCATGTGCAGCTCAGACAAAAGCTGGGAAGATGCGGCAAAAAAAGGAATTGAAAAAACCTCAAAGACCGTCAAAGGAATCAAATCCGCCTGGGTAAAAGACCAGAGTGTAAAGGTCAAAGACGGAAAGGCTGCAGAATATCGGGTTACTTTGAAGGTAAGCTTTGAAGTGGACTGATTCAAGATTTCTTTAAAAAACAAAGACGCTCAAGCAGCTTTGGGCGTCTTTTTGATGAATTGCACAATCAAAACAACAAATCATGAGATTTCATACCAGAAAATGGGTCAAACCGCAGGATCTGAATGCAAATAAAACCCTGTTTGGCGGCGCACTGCTTGCATGGATCGATGAGGAAGCGGCGCTCTACACCATCATACAGTTAGAAAACAAAAATGTGGTCACCAAATTTATATCCGAAATCAATTTTATGAGTTCGGCAAGAGAAGGTGACATCGTTGAGATCGGGATGGATGTCGTCGATTTCGGCCGTTCATCTCTGGTGCTCAAAGCCGAGGCAAGAAACAAAATGACAAGAGACACCATACTGACGGTTGACCGAATCGTAATGGTCAATCTGGGTGAGGACGGCAAACCAAAAGCACACGGGAAAACAGAGATTGAATTTGTAAAAAATCGGTTGGAACAGAAGTGATTCATCCTGATGATTCAGAAAAAACAGATATCCCGCAAACATGGGGTAACAATAAAAAACCCGGTCTTCTAACCTTTGATTTCCAGAAGATATTCTTCCAAAAGTGCTTCCCAAACTTCTTTCTGTTCAAATCTTGAAACAATCTGATTTCTTGCATTTGACTTCAACTGCTTATAAACCGACCGATCTGTCATCATCGCAAGCATCGCCTTTTTGAGTGCGGCAGTGTCTTTCTTAGGTACGATCAGACCGTTGAGACCGTCGGCGATGATCTCGTTGCAGCCGTTGATATTGCTCACCACAGCCGGCAAACCCATTGCACCCGCCTGCATCACCACATTCGGAAATCCTTCCCGGTAGGACGGAAAAACCAAACAGTCCGAAATTCCAAACCAGGGACGGACATCCTTTTGATAGCCTGCCGAAAATATATTGGGGTTGCTGTCAATCTCTTTCAGCGTTTCAGGCAGCAGCGGATCGAGTTCGGTTTCATAATCACCGACCAAAATCAGTTTGGCTGTGGTATGATTTTGATTTGAACCGGATGCACAGATCTCTGAAAATGCAGCGACCAGTTCATTGATGCCCTTGTCACCCACCAATCTGCCGACAAAGACAAATACAAAATCGTCAGCCAAAATGCCTGAGATTTTTCTCAATTCAGTCTTTTGTTCTTCGGTAACCGTACAGGCTGAAAAATGGGAAGTATCAATACCGTTTGAACTTCCGTTTGCAATTTGCTTTAATTTATTGGCTGCGGTCAGTCGGTTTTCGAGTATAAATTGGGTGAGTCCTTTTGAATTCGGATAGATTTTGGTGGCGCAGCGGTATGTCATTTTTTCGACAGCCGTCAGCAGCTTTCTTCTGAAACCCGAAGTTTCCATCAGCGGAAGACCGGCAACGGTATGAAGACGAACAGGAACACCTGCAAGTTTTGCCGCAACCATAGCGATGATGCCCGCCTTGGGCGTATGCGAATGGACGATATCCGGTTTTTCCTTTTGAAAAAGACGATACATCTGCCGGAGCGATTTCAGGTCTTTGAGCGGTGAAATCTTTCGGCTCATTTCAACGGCTTCGGTTCTGACCTTTTCACGTTCTGCGACTTCATCCAGATCCGGCCCGGAAGACGAAACCGCCAGCACTTCAAAACCCTGTTTGGACATGAATTCAAACTGTCCTCTGAGCAGGATATTGAGCGAAACCGGAACAGTGGTCACACGGATCAGTTTTGGTTTTGGATTCATCTGAGGTGTTATCCGGCAAAGATAGGTTAAAAGTCAGAAGTTAGAAATCAGAAGCCGGAAGTACAAAAAGCGGTCAACACCAATCAGGGATGGTCAAAAAGTTTAATGTCTCAGAGATCTTTCCCTAATTCCTTAATCAGAACACAAATTGTCCAAAGATTCTGCAACCACAAATCGGGACAAATCAATCAGACAGATTAATTCTTATTATAAGGTTCGTGAGTTATGTTTGCTGAGGGCTGAAAAAGTTTTTTGAAAAAAAAAGTCGCTCCGGTTTTCTTTTATCGGTAAAAACGCTCTGCAGTTTTTGATTCAGGAAATTCACAGCGCAAAGAAGCCGAGATTTTCCTGTACAGAAAAAAAGTCTCACATCTCAAGGTCTAATGTCTCAAGTCTCCTTCCCCAATTCCTTAATCAGCTGTGCCGGTACACCACCGATCAATAAATTTTCATCAAAACTTTTGTTGACAACCGCTCCGGCGGCAACAACAGTTCTTTTTTTCAGACGGACACCTGCCAAAATACGGACGCCAGCACCAATCCAGACATCATCATCGATTTGAATCGGTAAAAAGATTTCTTTGTTGTATTTGATTGGAATTTCGGGATTGTTCCAGCTGTGATTGACCGAAACCAAAGAGCTTGAATGTGCGATTGAAACATCATTCCCAATTTTGATTCCGCCGGCTGCTTCCAGATAACACATCGGATGAATACTGACATTTGATCCGATTTCGAGTTCAGACAAATGAAACAGAAAGACACCCGGATGAACCGAAACATTGTCACCGCATTTCTTACAGAGATTTTTCAAAAAGACATATCTCAACAGCAGACCGATCCGACCGTTTGTATTCCTAAAAAATTTGAGAAAAAAACGATTGCCGGATTTTCCAAACAGTTTGAAAAAACCGATCAGCAGATTGATTGGCATTTTAAATCTTTTGAACTGATCCCGACCGCTCATTTTTTTAATTTTAAATAAAAATACAAAACAATCCCAAAAGGAGCTGCCAAAATCGTCATCGGCAGATTGGTGCTCTCTTTAAAGATATTCCATTTTTTCAAAATCAGACAGCAGGAAACATAATGAACCGAGTTGGTAAATCTTTCCCAGAAAGAATAAGCAAGTTTCATCCTGACTTTCCTTTCCTGCAAAAATCCGTTTGGGTTTTTCAAATACTGACTGACAATATTTTTTGAAGAACCGTCCGGCTGGTATTCGACCACGCACAATGCTTTGTTCAGAAAAAGCATCTCATAATCCTGATCGATCAGCAGATATTTGTAACCGAGCGGTGTCAGTTTTTCACCCTGAAAAACCGGATATTCCGGATACTTTCTGATGACAGCTGTCCTGTACACAAATTTGATATCTCCTATCAAACCGTACTTACCTCTCAATTCATAATACTTACCTGATTTGACACCTTCCGGAAAATCTTTGTTTGATACCCGTTCACCGTTTTGATATATATCCAGCCCCAAAATACCGGCATATTTTTCATCAGCGTTCTGATTCCAAAAGTCAATGATGATTTCAACTGCATCATCCGGCATATAGTCATCAGAATCTATACAGACATTCAGTTCTGTTTCTATCATTGAATAAGCGGTATTGTGTCCGGTATGCATACCTCCGTTTTCTTTGTACACATATTTGATTTCGATCCGGTTTTCATTTTTCCATTTTTCAACCAATTCTTTTGTTTCGTCTGTTGAACCGTCATCGATGATTAGCCACAAAAAATCTTTTGAAGTCTGAAGACACAGGCTTTCGTACAGCACTGAAAGCAGTTCGGCACGATTAAATGTAGGTGTAAAAACAGTCAGTGTTTTCATCAAAGCATAAACATATAATAGGTAAACAGATAATACAGCAGGATAATGGTTCCCATTGTCCGATACTGATCTTTGATAATCTGGTATTTACAAATCGGATAAATAATAACAGGTGCCATCAAAAACCAGGACAAATAGGCAAAACGGTTTGAAAATGCTGCACGGATGACCAGTATCCAAAATGTATTTGCAATCGCATAGGTGCCAAACAACTGTGTATAAAATTTGTCTTTCAGTTTTCGGTCGATGATAAAATACCAGCCTGCAAAAATTGCAACACTGCTGTATAGCACAAAATCCCATCGAAAACCTGTAGCAGAAAACTGTTCCAGGGTTTTATTGTCACCGGTCAGATAGCCCTCAGAACGATCTGCAAAAAGATTCATATTTTCAAAGAAATTGTTCCAGAAACTGCCGCTGACCAATGAAACCGGTATTGCCGCCAGCCAGCCGCCAAGTATGATTTTCGGTTTGTCTCTCAGAAAATATGCGATTGTAAATGCGGCAAGCGTAATCACCAGTGATTTGTGCATCATAAAACCAAGCGCAAAAAAACCGAACATCAGCGGGCGATTGTCTTTGTAATAAACCAGCCCCCAAAGGAAAAATGAAGTGGCCAGACCGTTTCTCAATCCGTTGGTGCCATAGGTCCAAAATGAAAAAGAAGCCATCAGCATAAAAAAGCAGAAAAACCAGTAACGTCTGAAATGTTTTTTTGAAAACAGATACATCGGAACCACATACAGCACATCAACCAATGTAAAGAAATACTGATAATTCATAAATTTTGAACAGTACCACATAAACCGATAAAACAACCAGTCTTTTTCTTCTTCAAACGGCTCCCCCGACTGGAAATCAATATATTTATTATAATACTGCCAGGTATCTCCAAATATCCAGCCGCTGGTTGGTCTGAAACCCATATAGAGAATTACAAAAACCATCAGTATGATTCCAAAGACACCCAGTTCTGAAAGTCTTGCTTTGTTTTTAATATCAAATGACAATGAATGGAAAGCAACCAAAATCGTCAGCACCAGCATGGTGTTGTAAAACTTTGGTGTGTATTCGATTAATGGGATCCATTCAAACATCGGGTAAAATTAAGAAATGTAGGGATATGATGCGGGGGAAATTTGGGGCTTCGACAGGCTCAGCCTGACGAAAGGATATTTTGAAGACTAATGCTAATATAACGCCGTCACCCTGAGCCTGTCGAAGGGCACCCTGAGCTTGTCGAAGCGTGAGCCTGTCGAAGCCCCACATCCGAAAAACATTAACCCGAAAAGCTTTCTGTTGCTGCTCGGTTTGATCACATAATTAAAATCATTCTAAATAATTTTAATTATGCGGCATAAATCCCTAAATTTGAACCTATTTTTGTAAAAATGAGTGATTTAAAAAATAAAGCAATCAGTATTCTCGAGGAACTCGGCCTTGAGAAATGGATGAAAAACATACAGGTTATGGATGATGAGGTGATGCTCGAAGTGGTATCTCATTCACCGACGATGCATGAAAGAAAAAAACTGGAAAATGCATTGAAAACGACATTTGCCCAAAGGATGCCCGAAGCAAAACTGAATTTGAGAATTTCTATAGACGTGCCACAAAAACCGGTTGAAATCAAAGGGAAACCGATTGACGGTGTAAAAAATATCATTGCGATCGCATCCGGAAAAGGAGGAGTCGGAAAGTCAACCGTAACTGCGAATCTGGCAATCAGTCTTCAAAAAATGGGTTTCAAAGTGGGTCTGCTCGATGCCGATATTTACGGGCCTTCAATGCCAACCATGTTTGATTTGGAAGGTGAGAAACCCTATTCGGTAACCGTTGACGGAGTCAACAAAATGGGGCCGGTTGAAAATTACGGAATCAAACTGCTTTCGATCGGATTTTTTATCAGCGGCAACGACCAGGCAGTGGTCTGGAGAGGGCCGATGGCCTCAAAAGCGCTCAAACAGATGCTTTGGGATGCGCACTGGGGCGAACTCGATTTTCTTCTGATCGATCTTCCTCCGGGGACCGGCGATATCCACCTTTCGATCGTTCAACAGGTTCCGGTGACCGGTGCAATCATCGTCAGCACACCTCAGAATGTGGCTTTGGCTGACGTCAGAAAAGGGGTTGCAATGTTCAATATGGAATCGATCAATGTGCCGGTGCTCGGGGTGATTGAAAATATGTCTTATTTTACACCCGCAGAGCTGCCTGACAACAAATATTATATCTTTGGAAAAGACGGAGCGAGAGATATGGCAGAAAAACTCAATATTCCGTTTCTTGGCGAAATTCCGTTGATACAGAGCATCAGAGAAGCATCTGACGTTGGACGTCCGGCGGCGCTTCAGGATCATACGCCGGTGTCTGAAATTTATGAAAAGATAACTCAAAATATGGTGGAAAGCCTGGTGGAAAGAAACGAAAGTCTGCCGCCGACAGAAGCGGTGAGAATCACGACCATGGCAGGCTGCTCAACACCAAGGAAATTTTAAATTTGGAATTATGGACAAACAGGATTTGAACAAAAGGATAGAGTTGGCGCTGGAAGAGATTCGTCCGTATCTGAACAATGACGGAGGCGATATCGAGCTGATTTCGATTGAAGGCGATGTACTCAATGTAAGATTTCTGGGCAACTGCACCAGCTGTATGATCAACAAACTGACCTTGAAATCAGGTGTGGAAATGATGGTTAAAAAACATGCACCCGAGATTTCAAAAGTGGTCAATGTTCCCTAAGATGCATACCGCTGAGATTCAGTAAATTGAATTTTGGCAAAGTGTTTGCGCCTGATCGAGAAAAAAATTATGAAGTACAGTCTCGCATTTTTATTTCTGATTTTTCTTTCAACCTCCTTCACTACAGGGGGACGAAATAATTTCCAGACGGGTGAATTTCTGCAGTACAGAATTCACTACGGACTGCTCAATGCGGGCTTTGCAAGTCTTGAAATTGAAAACTCAAATTATGACGGCAGACCGCATTTTCACATGATCGGTAAAGGATCTTCGGCCGGAGCGGTCAGAGCATTTTACAAGGTGGATGACCGTTATGATACCTATGTGGATGCTTCGACCGGATTGCCCACAAAGTTTATCAGAAATATTGACGAAGGCGGTTACAAACGATATCAGGTGATGACATTTGATCACCGCTCAAAGATTGCAAAAGTTGATGACCGACTGAAAAATACGGTCACCTATTTCAATTTTAATCAAAATGTACAGGATTTGATTTCTGCATTTTATTATTTGAGGAATTTCAATACCGACAATCTGAAAACCGGCGATTTTATGGAAATCGACGTGCTGATGGCAGATGGCGTCTATAAATTTAAACTCAAAGTTCTGGGCCGCGAAAATTTCAAAACCAAATACGGGAATATCAGATGTCTGAAAGTCAGACCTTATGTTCAGTCGGGTCGGGTTTTTAAAGAATCCGAAAGCGTGACCATGTGGGTGACCGACGACAACAACCATGTGCCTGTGCATATCAAAGCCGAACTGGCGGTGGGTTCACTCAAAGCGGATCTGAACAATTATAAGAATCTGAAATATCCGCTGAATTTTACAAAATAAAGTCTTTATTCCGCTGCCGGATAGTAAACCAGCCGGTCGTGATAATCCTGAAACTCGGTTTCTGATCTCAATCCGACTGCGGATTTTGATTTTTTGATCAGCATTTCAAGCAGTTCCTGTTTTGATTTTTTGCCCGATTTGATTGCATTCTGAAAAAGATTTCTGCCGACATTATTGTTGTGCAGATCCATCATACGGTCATAAGTCTCGTTTGGAAAAAGTTCTTCGTGAAGATTGGTAATCTTTTCGGTCCAATTCAATGATTTTTCGACCGATGAAATTTTTGAACAGTACAAAGCGGTCAATGCATTCCAGACTGCATGCCGATATGCATTTGCAGGACCGTTTCCGGCCGGATCGTCACCAAAATTCATTTCAGACAATCGGATCGATTCGACGGTTGCCCAAACGGTTGGAAAAGCAAACAGCGGATGGCAGACAAAAATTTTCACAGCCTTCCATTTCAGATTTCGAATCAGGTCAGTCAGAATCTGAATACCTTTTTTCATTTTTAAAGTTTGCTGCAGATCAGATTCAGTCTTCTGAGTGATTCGTCTTTTCCGATCATTTCCATAATCACAGGTACTTCCGGTCCGTGAAGACCGCCGACCAGCGCAAGTCGTAAAGGCATCATCAGCCGACCGAAACCGATTGATTTCTTTTCTGCAAATTCCTCGGCTGCTTTATGAATCTGCTGATGATTGAATTTTGGCAAATTGGTCAGTTCATTTGAAAACTCGGTCAAAATGATTGAAGTATCGTCTTTCCAAGCTTTTTTGACAGCTTTTTCGTCATAATTTTCAGGCGAATGATAGAAAAACTCTCCCTGAGTATAAATGTCCGATATAAAGTTTGCTCTTTCTTTCAGCAGTTCGATCACCTTCAGATTGAATTCATCATTTGATTTGACATTCTTTTCTTCAAGCATTTCGCGATAGATGGTAAGTATATCCAGATCATTCATTTTCTGAATGTACTGGTGGTTGAACCAGATGGTCTTTTCAGGATTGAATCTCGCCCCCGATTTGCTCACTTTTTCAAGCGAAAACAATTTGATCAGTTCTTTTTTTGTAAAAATTTCCTGTTCTGTTCCCGGATTCCAGCCGAGCAGCGCCAGCATATTGACCAGTGCGTTGGGCAGATAGCCTTCTTCCCTGTAGCCCATTGCCGATTCATCTGCTTTTTTCCATTCGATCGGAAAAACCGGAAAGCCGTGTTTGTCGCCGTCTCTTTTGCTGAGTTTTCCTTTTCCTTCGGGTTTCAGAATCAGCGGAAGATGTGCAAATTTTGGCGCCGTCCAGCCAAAAGCTCTGTACAGCAGTTCGTGCAGCGCCATCGACGGAAGCCATTCCTCACCCCGAATCACATGACTGATTTTCATCAGATGATCGTCAACAATATTCGCCAGATGATAAGTCGGCATACCGTCGGATTTGAACAGTATCTTGTCGTCAAGTGTATTGGAATCGATTTGAATTTCACCTCTGATCAAATCATTCAAATGAACGGTTTCATTTTCGGGAATTTTAAAACGAATCACAAAATGTTCTCCCGAATCAATCTTTGATTTCACCTCTTCTTCAGTAAGTTTCAGAGAATTGTTCAGCTCCATCCTGCTTTGCGGATTGTACACAAAGGTCTCACCTTTTTGTTCAGCTGATTTTCTCAGTTCATCGAGTTCCTCGGCTGTGTCAAATGCATAATATGCCCAGCCGGATTCAACCAGCTGAAAAACATGCTGTTTGTAAATTTCTTTTCGATCCGACTGACGATAAGGACCCAAATCACCGCCAAAGCCAACCCCTTCATCGGGTGTCAGACAAAGCCATTTCAGCGATTCAATGATATAATCCTCTGCACTGTCCACATAACGATTCCGGTCTGTATCCTCTATTCTCAGCAAGAATTTTCCGCCATTGTGTTTGGCAAAAAGATAGTTGTACAAAGCAGTACGCACACCGCCGATATGGAGCGGTCCGGTCGGACTGGGTGCAAAACGAACTCTAACTTCTGACATTTCAAAAATTTTTGCAAAGCTACGGAAAAGCTGTCAGCTGTGTCGGATATGATTATCCAATTTTGATCATCCCGGCTGATTTCGATTTCAAAGAAAGGATTTGGCTGAATTTTTGAGGCAGCTGTTCCATTCAAAAATCAATTATGAAAAATATATTTTTTGGCCTTTTGGCTGTATTCTTTTTTTCAAATCTCTCAGCTCAAACTCTTCCCGAAAATGACAAAACCGAATTTAGCACCGAAGCATTGAATCAGAGAATTCAGGATACCGACGGAAAGGTCACCACAGTCGGAGATATCTTTGGAAAACACAAAGGAAAAGTCATTGTGCTCGATATCTGGGCAACCTGGTGTCCCGACTGTATCACCGGTTTTCCGGAACTGAAAAAAATTCAGAAGAAATATCCTGAAGCAGTTTATCTGTTTTTCTCGCTCGACAGAATTGGAAAAGAGGAAGTCTGGAAAAACGGAATTGAAAAATATGAACTCAGCGGCGAGCACTACTGGTTCAATACCGACTGGAAAAATGACTTTGACAATTTCATCGATCTGAACTGGATTCCGAGATATATGGTCATTGATCAGACCGGAAAAATCGCACATTATTATTCAATCCATGCGGACGATCCGAGAATGATACAGATGCTTGAAAAAACTTTGAAGAATTAATCAGGTCAAAATTCAAAACCTCAAAATTCGCCTGCTCTTTCACTGTTATTCAACGATTCTGCCGTAAATTTGCAGCGCTTTAAGATGGTCAAAAGAATTTCAATCGGCGAATTTTTTGAAAGCTTCAAAGGAATTCCTCTGCTCGATACGCGCACACCTGCCGAATTCGAAAAAGGACATATTCCGGGTGCTTTCAACCTTCCTCTCTTTTCAAATGAAGAAAGGGTGTTGGTGGGTACAACCTACAAACAGAAAGGAAGAGAAGATGCGATACTGCTCGGTTTTGACCTGACCGGAAACAAATGGAGCGGATTTATCAAAAAAGCACTTGAAATCTCACCTGACAAAAGAGTGGCGTTACACTGCTGGCGCGGCGGAATGAGAAGCGGTGCAATGGCATGGGCGCTTGACTTTTACGGTTTTGAGGTAACCGTCATCGAGGGCGGTTACAAAAGTTACAGACATTGGGTGCTCGATGGATTTGAAAAAGAATTTTCAATCATTGTTTTGGGCGGAATGACAGGTTCTCACAAAACCGAAATCCTAAATGAAATAAGCAAAAAGGGTGAACAAATTATCGATCTTGAAGGACTCGCCAACCACATGGGTTCCTCATTCGGTAGAATGGGAAAACTGATACAGCCCTCTCAGGAACAGTTTGAAAACAATCTGGCGGAAGAAATCCGGCATTTGAATCCCAACAAAATAATCTGGATGGAAGACGAAAGCAATTCGATTGGAAAAATTCGTGTGCCGATGAATTTATGGAAACAGATGCAGTCAACAGCAGTGATTGAAATTCAAATCGAAGACAAAAAAAGAATAGATTTTCTGACCCGAGAATACGGTCCGCTCGACAAAGATTTTCTGATTGATGCCACCATGCATATCGAAAAAAGACTGGGTTCAAACCATGCAAAAGAGGCGGTGGAAGCCATCAGAGAAAACCGGATGTCAAAATTTGTTGAAATCGTTTTGGTTTATTATGACAAATCCTACAAACGATGTCTGTCAAGAAGGATTCCCGAAACGGTTCACAGTCTGGAAATCAATTATCAAACACCCGAAATGGCGGCAGAAGAAATCATTGAATTCTCAAAAGAAATCAGTCTTCAGCCGGTAAAAAATAAAACAATATGGAATTTGAAACAATAAAACTGACCCAATATTCACATGGTGCAGGTTGTGGCTGTAAAATCAGTCCGGCAGTACTGGACCGCATCCTTCATTCAGACGAAATTCAGATCGACCCGAGACTGCTGGTCGGAAATGACGAAAGAGACGATGCTGCGGTTTTGGATCTGGGAAACGGAACTGCTTTGATTTCGACCACCGATTTCTTTATGCCGATCGTTGACCGCCCGTTTGATTTTGGGAGAATTGCTGCAGCAAACGCAATCAGCGATGTGTATGCAATGGGCGGAAAACCTGTGCTGGCGCTTGCCATACTCGGCTGGCCGATCGACAAACTCAACCCCGAAGTTGCCCGGGAAATGATGGAAGGCGCACGTGCAATCTGTAAAGAAGCCGGTCTTAAAATAGCTGGCGGACACAGCATCGACAGTCCCGAGCCGATCTTTGGACTGTCGGTAAACGGAATTGTCAGCAGTCAAAATTTAAAAAGAAATTCAACCGCGACCCCGGGATGCAGACTCTATCTGACCAAACCGCTGGGTGTGGGTGCCTTGTCAACCGCACAGAAAAAAGCACTGCTCAAAGAAGAAGATGCTGAGATTATACTCAAGAGCATGACCACCCTGAACAGCATCGGGCCGGAGCTTGGTGAATTCAAAGAAATCAAAGCAATGACTGATGTGACCGGTTTTGGTCTGCTCGGTCATTTATCGGAAATGTGTGAGGGCAGCGGACTGTCGGCTGAAGTTGAATTTGAAAAAGTTCCGTTGATTCCGTCATTGAATTTTTATCTGGATCAAAAATGCATACCCGGCGGCACCAACCGAAACTGGGCGAGCTACGGCCACAAGATTTCAGAAATCACGGAAAAACAAAAACAGATCCTTTGTGATCCTCAGACCAGCGGCGGATTGATGGTTGCAGTTGAAGAAACCGGAATTGAGAAGTTTGAGGAATTTATGAATAATAATGGTTTCGATCTGACTTCATTTGGACGCCTGACCGAAAGACAGGAAAATCTGATTCGGGTGATTTGATTCAATTGAATTTTTTTGCTGCAAATCCTTTTTCATCCGGTTTTCTGATTGAAATTACACAAAATTCAATTTATGGTTCAACCCGCCTTCGGGGTTGGTTTTGGCGGATGGCTTATTGTCCCCCCGATTTCATCGGGGGTTATTAACAGTTGAACCACTTCGTGGTTCTAATTTCAATGTGAATTATTTTGATACAAATCCATTTCTTGTTAAGGATTCTGCGAGGTTAAAAAAATCCCGAAGGGATTCAACCATAAATAACTATAGGTGTAACCTATGAAAAAACGACATCTTCTGAATTGGTATGAAAAACAGAACAATTGACAATCAATATATGCGAGGTTAAAAAAATCCCGAAAGGATTGAACCATTGGTAACCATAGCTACAACCTATGGAAAAACGACGTTTTCTGAATTGGTATGAAAAACAGAACAATTGACAATCCATATATGTGATGTTGAAGAAAATCCCGAAGGGATTCAACTATAAATAACCATAGGTGCAACCTATGGAAAATAAAACGAGGACCGGATCCAACCCCGAAGGGGTTGAACCATCAATAACCACGGGTAAAACCCGTGGAAAAAGCACCCTCCCATTATTGCCATCTCAGTTTAATCGTACAATTTGGAAAAACCGCCAAATTTCCGGGCCATAAAATGAAATTCACACTTTTATTTCATCCTAAATATCAATTCACAAATTTCATATTGGTCGTCAATAATAAAAAACCGATTATTTTTGCAGCATGTTAACCGTTCAGAATTTAGCCGTCCATTTTGGCGGAACCTATCTTTTTCAAAATGTTTCTTTCAGAGTCAACAAAGGAAACCGTATCGGTTTGGCCGGAAAAAACGGCGCCGGAAAGTCAACTCTGCTCAGGATTCTCGCCAAAAGGCAGGAGCCCGGTGAGGGCGAAGTGGTTTATGAAGGCGAAGTCAAAGTCGGGTTTCTGACGCAGGACATCGATTTTGAAAAAGGAAGAACCGTTTGGCAGGAAGCTGCAAGGGCTTTTGAAAAACTGAACCGGATTCAGACCAAAATCGATTTTACAAACCGTCAGCTCGCCGAAAGAACAGATTATGAAAGCGACGAATATGCCCAACTCGTTGAAGACATCGCGCATCTGACCGAAAGATACAGTCTGCTCGGCGGTTACAACATTGATGCAGAGATGGAAAAAATACTGATGGGGTTGGGTTTCAAATCTTCTGATTTTCATCGGCAGACTACCGAATTCTCGGGCGGATGGCGGATGCGGATCGAACTGGCAAAACTGCTGCTTCAGCAAAATGATATACTGTTGCTTGACGAGCCGACCAATCACCTGGACATCGATTCGATCATTTGGCTTGAAGACTTCCTGAAAGATTATCCCGGTGCTGTGGTATTGGTTTCGCACGACGTTCAGTTTCTGGACAATGTGACCAACCGTACACTCGAAATTGCAAACCGGCTGGTGCATGATTACAAAGCAAATTATTCAAGATACATCGAACTCCGACAGGAAAGACGCGAAAAACTGGAACAGGCACAGAAAAATCAGGAACAGTTTATCAAACACACCGAACAGCTGATCGATAAATTCAGGGCAAAAGCAAACAAGGCATCGATGGCACAGTCGCTGATCAAAAAGCTCGATAAAATTGAAAGAATCGAAGTTGAAAACGAAGATGTGAACAAGATGAACATCCGTTTTGAATCTGCAGTTACACCCGGAAAAATTATTTTTGAACTCGAAGATGTGGGCAAAGCATACAGCGATCATCAGGTTTTTGATCATGTTTCATTTTTTGTCAATCGGGGTGAAAAAATCGCATTTGTCGGTCAGAACGGACAGGGAAAAACCACGCTTGCAAGGGTGATGGTGGACGGACTCGGTCATACCGGAAATCTGAAAATCGGTCACAATGTCGAAGTCGGATATTTTGCTCAAAATCAGGCGGATGTACTGAACGAAAAATGGACGGTACTCGAAGAGGCCGAATATGCTTCGACCGAAGAAACCCGAAAAAGAGTGAGGGATGTTCTCGGTGCATTTCTTTTTGGCGGCGAAACGGTCGAAAAAAAGGTGTCTGTACTTTCGGGTGGCGAGAGAAACCGGCTGGCGCTTGCCAAACTTCTGCTCAAACCGTTCAATGTGCTGGTGATGGACGAACCGACCAACCATTTGGACATTCAGTCAAAGGAAATCCTGAAACAGGCATTGCTGAATTTCAACGGAACCCTGATTTTGGTTTCACACGATCGTGAATTTTTGGACGGATTGGCCAACAAGGTTTTTGAATTCAAGGATGGAAAAGTCAACGAATTTTTGGGGGGTATCAAAGATTATCTTGAAGACAGAAAGGCAA
>Ga0172382_10001324_pt1 | contig 44612 bp, 37 predicted proteins | sample Leawel138RmetaG_FD_122245 | JGI IMG/M metagenome (GOLD analysis project Ga0172382, IMG submission 122245) | Leachate microbial communities from a municipal landfill in Southern Ontario, Canada - Leachate well 138R metaG | ecosystem: Engineered > Solid waste > Landfill > Unclassified | place...
CCGGAACCGGAACCGGAGCCCGAACCAGAGCCTGAGCCGGAACCCGAACCGGAACCTGAACCTGAACCCGAGCCGGAGCCAGAACCAGAGCCGGAGCCGGAGCCAGAACCTGAGCCTGAACCCGAGCCGGAGCCAGAACCAGAACCTGAGCCTGAGCCTGAGCCTGAGCCGGAGCCGGAGCCGGAGCCGGAGCCGGAGCCCGAACCGGAGCCCGAACCGGAACCCGAGCCGGAACCTGAACCCGAGCCGGAGCCGGAGCCGGAGCCGGAGCCGGAGCCGGAGCCGGAGCCGGAACCGGAACCGGAGCCGGAGCCGGAACCCGAGACGCTGATCAAGTACGTGGAGCGTGGCTTGCAGTCCGTCACCCCGGCCCGAGATGCTTCGTTCATGGAGCGACTAAAATGGGTTTTCTCCCCCGAGTCGGTGCCCCAGGGCGATGACTACTCCCATATCCATATCAGCGGCCGGGTCGTCCTCGATGGAGAGTGGAAAGACGACCAGCCGATCGAGGTTACTCTAAAGTTTCCTACCCACCGTATGCGGGTGACCCTTGAGCTTTCTCGAGGACAATCCGACTACGCCTACCATGGCCGGTTCAAAGGTGAAAGCCCGGCCTGGTTCGAGATTTTCGTAGAGAAACCGGGGTACTTCCCCATCAGACTCTCCAGGGTGACTTTCCCCCAAGGCGAGGGCGAGCCATTGGCTCAGGTCCATGAAATCACCTTAATATCAAATTAGAAGTAGGTCCAAAATATGAGAATCCAGTTTAGCCGAGGCGCATCCCGAATCCTGACCACCCTTTTTCTGACTCTGGTTTTGCTGTCGGCAGTTCATGCGCAGCCGGCGGTGGAGTACGTGGTGAGCCTCGACGGACTGAAGAACCACACTATGACCGTGAAGGCCACCTTTCCCCCGGAGGCTTTTGTGGGTGAACGGCGGGAACTCGCCCTGGCCGTGTGGACCCCGGGGTCCTATAAGGTGAGAGATTATTCTCGCTTTCTGAGCGAGGTTCGGCTCCTCAACCAGGGTGCCACCATCGAAAAAACCTCCAAGACCCGCTGGCTCGTCAAAGGGGTTGAGAGCGGTGAACCCATTCGGTTGGAGTATGACGTGTACGGGCACGAAATGACGGTCCGCACCAACTACTTCACTCCCGAACTGAGCCTGGTGGTGGGGGCGGCTACCTTCCTGGCACCAGCACCCTTGCAGAGTGACGAGATGAAGGCTCTTCCTTACGCGGTCGAGTTTGTCACCGGCGACCCGGTCTACAGCGGCCTGGCCAAAGAGGGCTCCCGCTTCGTGGCAGCCGACTACCTCGAACTGGTGGACTCACCGTTTCTGCTGGGAGATCTCCAATCGCACCCCTTCACCGCCGGTGGTCTGCCTCACCTACTCGTCCAGGGTGGAGACTACCGATACTGGGACACCCAGAAGTCGCTTCGAGACACCGCCAAACTCCTGGAGACCATTCAAGACTTCTGGGGCAGCGTGCCGTACGATCGGTACCTCATTTTAAACCTGATCACGGGTGCCCGGGGCGGTCTGGAGCACCGCAACAGTACGGTGGTCGTGACCAACCGCTTCGCCACCCAAAAGCGCAAGGACTACCTGAGCTGGCTGAGCTTGATCTCTCACGAATACTTTCACACTTGGAATATAAAGCAGTTGAGACCACGGGCCCTGCGACCCTTCGATCTGGAAAACGAAAACTACACCCGCTCGCTCTGGGTTGCCGAAGGGATCACCTCTTACTACGATGATCTCCTGGTGCGAAAAGCCGGACTCAGTACCCGAGAAGAGTATCTGGAGGCCCTCTCTCTGCAGCTCAACGACCTGCAACAGACCCCCGGGCGCCGCCACATCACCCTGGCCGATTCCTCGTTCGACGCCTGGATCAGACATTATCAACCCACCGACGATCTGCACAACTCCAACATCAGCTACTACAACAAAGGAGCCGTGGTGGGGTGGTTGCTGGACACCGAGATCCGTAAACATACCAGCGGCAAAAAGAGCCTGGACGATCTGATGCGCCAGGCTTACACCAGGTTTCAGAAAGACGGTTTCACCGAGGCAGAGTTTCAAAGCCTGGCCTCTGAAGTCGCCGGAGCCGATCTGGGGCCGTTCTTTAGGCTGGCCCTCGATTCCACCGAAGAGCTTCCCCTGGAAGAGGCCCTGAACTATTGGCAACTGACCTGGAAGCCCAAGGATCCCGATCTCAAACCAACCCTTGGGATCGAACTTTCCTCCGCTGGGAGAGCGGTCATCAGCAAGGTCTTCAAAGACTCTCCGGCAGCCCGGGCAGGCCTGGCCCCGGGAGACGAGTTGATCGCGATCGATGACACCCGCTTTCCCCAGTCTTCACCCCTTTCTCTGCTGGAGCAGTTGCAAAACGGTCGCGAATACAGAATCCTCTACTCCCGGCTGGGCCAGGTCTCGGAAAAAACCCTGGTCCTGGAACTGCCAGCTCACCCCGAAGGCAAGCTGGCTTTTCGAGACGCCACCCGAGAAGCCAAAGCCAAATGGGATAGCTGGTTAGGTCCGGAGAGCAAACCTTGAACGACCTCTCCGAGCTTTTGGGTTCCCTTCCCGAGCACCGGAAAGTCTCCGAGCTTGAAATGGAAGGGCGTGTTCCCTTGCCCCCCGGCACCCAACTCGCCAAGGGTGACTACACCCTGAACGAAATGATCGGGTGCGGTTCGTTCGGCCTCATCTATTCGGCCACCGACACGCGCATCGGTCAGGAACTGGCCATCAAGGAATTCTTTCCCCTGGGCTGCGTCCGGGAAGAGACCAGCTACCAAATACGAGCCCTCGACAACGACCACGCCGCCCTCTCCGTGCTGAAGACTCAATTTGAAGAAGAGTTCAAGGTCCTCGAACGGTTCGAGCGCCCCGGGATAGTGAAAGTGTATGACCTTTTCCCGGAAAATGGAGGCTTCTTTCTAGTCATGGAACTGCTCCAGGGAGCGACCCTGGAAGAGATCCTCAGGCGCCACCAGGCCCTGGGCGAAAAGCTGGCCCTATGGCTGATCCGCCGCCTGGCCCACACCCTGGAGACGATCCATCTTTCGGGGCTCGTGCATGGTGATATTAAGCCCGAGAATCTGTTCCTCACCAACCATGGGCTCCTCATCTTGCTGGACTTCGGAGCGGTCAACCACTATCTCACCAAAGGGCAGAAGTCTCCCCGCTTTCTCACCCCTGGATACGCCCCGCCGGAGCAGTACCAGAGCAGATCGGTACCCGATCCGGCCAACGACCTATACGCCGTGGGCGCCACCTTGTACGAACTGCTCACCGGGTCACCGCCACCCGACGCCATCGAACGCACCAAAGGTTCTCGCCTGCCTCCTCCGACTCACAAAGGTGCGGCGGTGAGTAACGCCACCGTCACGGCCCTGGCTCAAACCCTGTCTCTGACCAGCGAAAAGCGCCCCGCCTCGGCTCATGCCCTCTTGAACCTTCTCCCCGCCCCCGACGTCCAGGCCCCCATCTCAGGGGTGGCCTGGGAGCAACTGCCGTCCTGGGACGGGCATCGTCAGGGAATCCTGCGCATTCGCCTGACCAGCGACGGCAAACTCCTGGCCTCGGCCGATAAATCCGGCCAGCTCAGACTCTGGTCTCTGCAGCAGGAGCGATGCATGGGCGCCGTGGAGATGGAGCGGGAGATCATCGACATCGCTATCCATCCCGAAGACAAATGGCTGGCCGTATCGGTGGTGGGCGGTCAGATCGATCTCATGGATTTCTCCACCGGAAAGCCGGAAGGCACCATCCGTAGCGGAGCCCCCCCGGTCAGTAGCCTGGCCTTTACCCCCGACGGAAACTACCTGGTTTGCGGTCTGTATGACGGGCGGGTCGAACTGAGGAGTCTGATCTTTAAGGGCAAGAAAAAGATCTTGAGGGCCCACGACGCCTCGGTCAACCGAATCGAGTTCAGCCCCTCGGGAAGACTCATGTCTCTGGCTTCCAACGACCGCTCGGCCAGCATCTGGGATCTAAAAACGGGTCGCCGGGTACGGGCCTTCGAGGGCCATCACCGGCCGGTGCAGGTGGCCCGATTCTCGTGTTGCGGTCGCTTCCTCACCACCGGAGGTGGAGACATGTTGTTGCGGGTCTTCGATGTCAAGCGGGGTGATGAATTTCGCCGCCTAAAGGGGCACGAAGCCATGGTGTGGGACGTCTTATACACCGAAGACTCTGATTCGCTCCTCTCTTGTGCTGCCGATCGCACGGTACGGTTGTGGGACATGCACAACTTCCGGGAGACCGCGTGCTTTCCCCTCAGTGAAGCCTGGCTCTGCAGCATGGCGTTTTCAACAGCCACCTCCACGCTCTACGTGGCCGGCGTGGACAAAACCATCCACCGCATGCGCATGCTCTCGGAAAAAGAGCAAGCGTTGTGGAGTTAGGAGGGGTCATCGAACAGCTCATCGACCCTGTATTCTTGCTCTCCCTGGGGGGCGGCACCCTGGCCGGCATCGCCGTGGGGGTAGCCCTCCGATTCACCGCCAAGCTGGCCCTACTCATCATTGGCTTGATCATCTTACTGCTGGCCGGGCTCATGCACGCAGGCTACATCACCGTGGATTGGGGTGCGGTCTCCACCAGCCTGGAAGACGGGGCGGAGGTGGCTGGAGGTTTCATTCAGTTTGCCGTGGCTGATCTCTCGGCTCAACTGGCGGGATTTGCGGCCGGGGTCTTGATGGGGATCAAGATCAAGTAGAGACTACTGCTCGTTGAGCTTCTTGCTCTGGCTATCGAGAGTCTCTTTCTCTTCGGCAGTTAGAGCCTCCATGCCCTCGAAGCGGATCTTGTCCAGGATCCGGTCGAGCTCGGCTTCGTCCACCGTTTTTTGAGGCGCCACGGGTTCGGTCTTAAGCGCTTTGAGATCCGGGACCCTGGCTTCCGGTAAGGGATTGGAAGATCCCTCCACAACCTTAAAGCGCGACTTACGACGGGCTCGCTTTCGCTCCTCGAAGCGTTCACTGATGGTCTTTCGGACGCTCTTGGCCGGACGGGCCGTACCACGACGAGCCCAACTCCATCCCAACCCGGCGACTGCCACCACGAAGCCCGGTCCGATCAGCCCGTAATACCCGGCCAGGGAAAAGTAGGAAATCGCGGTGGCCGCCCAGGCCAGATATTTGGCTCGGACCGGAATGACGAAGAAAGCCAGGACGGTAGCTCCCGAATTCAAGGCGCCCCAGAGCATAAAGATCGTGATCAGGGGTAGCCCGATCCCCATCGGCGTCATGTCCACTCGGGGGCTCAAGCTCTGAAACTCGATAGCCCTCCCCAACCAGAGACCCAGGGCACTCAGCAGCGTGACCACCACGAAAACCCGGGCGAACTTCTCGCTACCCCAGGTCCGCTCCAAAGAAGAGCTGATCCAGTGAAAGACATAGAGCAGGAGCAGCAACCAGTGGACCGCGTGGGGCGTGTACAGAGGATAGGTGAGCCAAACCCAGGCTGTCTGGATTCCTAATTCTCCAGTGAGGGTCGTCGCCAGTTCAGGAAAGCGGAAGAAGGCCAGAAGCCAGGTGAGGAGATTCAAACACACCAGCCAGGCGGTCCAGGGTGTCTCCCTGAAATACCGCCTGAACCACTGGCCTACACTACTCCCATCCATGCAAGCTCATGCCCCGTCTGAGCCTTGCAAGAGTGCCACCAACTGTTCTGAGTCCAGCCGGGTCTCGGTATCGGTCCCTTCCAACAGGCTGCTGGCCAGGTCTCGTTTGCTGCGATGCAGTTCCACGATCTTCTCCTCGATGGTTCCTTTGGCCACCAGTCGATAAACGGTGACCGGACGGGTCTGTCCCATCCTATAGGCGCGGTCGGAGGCTTGATCTTCCACCGCCGGGTTCCACCAGGGGTCGTAGTGGATGACGAAGTCGGCGGCGGTCAGGTTCAGGCCGGTACCACCGGCTTTCAAGCTGATCAGGAACAGGTCGCCTTCGCCGGCTTGGAACTCGGCCACTCGCTTGGCTCGCTCCTTGGAGGAAGTTCCCCCATCCAGATACTGGTAGGAGACCCCCATGCGGTCCAGGTGAGTGCGCAAAATCCCCAGCACATCGACAAACTGACTAAAGACCAGCGCCTTGTGACCGTTCTCCAGCAGCTCTTCCACCAACTCCTTGAAGGCTTCCAGCTTGGAGGCCTCCACTTCGGCGTTGGGCACCACCAGGTCGGGGTGACAGCAGAGACGGCGCAGCTTCATCAGCTCGGCCAGTACGGCCAGCGTGTCCTTCTTCTCCTTGTCGTTCTCAAACCGCTCGGCCGCCTTGCGACGCAAGCTTTCGTAGAGGGCCTTCTCCTCTTTCTCCATCTCCACTCGCAGGGTGATCTCGGTGCGGGGCGGCAGTTCGTGCAACACCTCGCTCTTCAAACGGCGCAAGATAAACGGCTTGACGGTATCTCGCAGTCGCGCCCGGGCTCTCGGGTCGCTCCCATTTTCGATGGGATTGGAGAAGCGCTTGGTAAACAGATCGCGCCCCCCCAATAAGCCCGGATTGAGGAAGTGAAAGAGAGTCCACAGTTCATCCAGGTTGTTCTCGATGGGAGTACCGGTGGTGGCCAGACGAAACTCTGCGGGGATCTCAGTGACCGCTTGAAAGCGTTTGGTCTGATAGTTCTTGATGGCCTGGGCCTCATCGAGCACCAGGGTCTGCCAGGTACGGCTGCAGAACCTCTCCGTCTCCCGGGTCATCAAGCCGTAGCTCACCACCACCAGGTCGAACGGTCCAGCCTCGGCCACGATGGTCTCTCGGTCTCCCTCGGCGTACAGCAGCGGATTCAAGGAGGGGGCAAACCGGCGAGCCTCGTCCACCCAGTTCGGACAGACCGAGGTCGGAGCGATCACCAGGGTAGGACCGGCGCTGGCTCGGGTGAGGATGGTGGTGAGGGCCTGCAGGGTCTTACCCAGACCCATGTCGTCGGCCAGGCACGCCCCCATACCGGCCTGGGCCAGACGGGACATCCATTGAAAACCGACTTGCTGGTAGTCCCGCAGGTTGGCCTGCAGAGTAGAGGGAGTGCGAGGCACGCTCTCCATGGCCTTGCTCACGTTTTCTCGGAGATCTTTCCAGCTTCGGTCGCCTTTGACGCCCTGGTCGTCGGTGCCGAAACAGGCCATGGCCGCCAGAGGGTGCAGAGCCAACTCTTCACCGTTTTGGTTGGAGAGATCGCTGAGGCGCTCCAATTGCTTCTTGATCTTCTCGGTGAGAGCTACGAAACGACCGTGACCCAGCGACAAGAAACGGCCGTGACCGTTGCGATAGGCCTCCAGGAGTTCCTGAGCGTCTAGAATGGTGTCTTCGTCCACTTTCATGGTGGCTTCCACCGCGAACCAGTCGTTGCTCTTCTTCATGGTAAACTCGGCTGGTTCGGCAGCCCGGCTCACCGACATGGATTTTCCTTCCGGCCAGTGGAAGGTGATATCCATGTCTTCGCTCTGAGCCAGAGCGTCCAGAATCTCCAGGCAGTCCACCGGATCTTCCACCACGAAATCGAATCCGCCCATACTGTGCTTTCGCAAACTGGGGCAGCGTTGGAGAAAGAGGGCGTGATTGGCGATCTCCTGATCGAAATCCCGCACCGTTTGCAGCCGACCGTCTTTGGTTTCAGCCACCACCGTGCGCCCTCCCTGGCCGGGTCGCATAAGGGGACCTTCTTCACCCAGCGGTAGGATGCGGGTTTCAAACTTGAGACCCAGGTTATGAGGCAGCACAAAGAGGTGCAGGTCGCTCGCGGTATCCACCGGCTTGGCCCCGGCGAAGTTGCCTCCGAACTCGGACTGAACCCCGATCACCGGAGAGAGCGCTTCCACCGTAACCGAAATATCTTCGAGGGCTTCGGAAGGTACCCGGAAGCCTTTGCCCAGCACCTGGGCGATCGCTTTCTGGGCTTCGCTCAGGCGGTAAACCCGAACCCGGTGAGAGCCTTCGGACAGCACTCCCACGTCGGCCGAGAAGTAAGGGAGCACGGGTTGAATGTCAATCACGATGTGCTCGCCCTGCTGCAACACCCGCAACTCCGGTGCCCCCTTATCGACCTCCACTTTCATATCCGGGCGGTCCTCCCAGAAAATGTAGGGGTGACCTACCAGCTCGGCCAAGGTCGTTTCGTCTCCCACTCGATAGGCGTCCAGGCCCTGAACCAGGGTCCGCAAAGCAGAGCGATCTTGCTCCAGCAGGCAGTCACCGTGCTTATTCAGGATGCGAACGGGAGAAAGCTCCCGCCCGGTGGTCCACCCCCCCCGCTTGGATTTCTTTTGTAGCAACGGTTTCACGGAAAACTGGCCGGCTTCGTCTTCGATCCGCCAGATCACCCGCTCATCGGTCTGGGGGCCGATCTCCTGGGCCACCTGGCGCAGAGCGTCTAAAGTGCGGCGCCATGCTTCGGTGGGCTGCATCACCTCCAGCAGCGCGGTCGAGGGAGTGCGGCCGCCGGTTTCAGCTCCGGGAAGCTGAACCTTCAAAGTCTCGATCAAAACCTGGCACTCTTCGGCCACCCAATCGAACCCCCCGATGCGGGCCTTGGTCATCAGATCGTCCAGACGCGGGATAAACTCCGTGGCCTCCTCCAGGCCGGCCCAATAAAGACACAGCACGCAGTTGAGGAGTTCGGTGCCGGTGGTAGAAGGGTCCTGTTTTCGCAGCTTGGGCAGCCACAGGGGCTCTCCGATGCCACCGCGTTGGCGGATCTCCGTCAACCACAGCAACGCCTTCATGTCCAGACCGCGCAAGCCGTTGAGGTAGCGTCGAGCCTGTTCATACTTCTCCGCTTTGACCAGGGTGAGAGGGTAGAGAAACCCGGGGTAGCCCACCAGGGAAACCTTGCCCGAAGTCTCTCTTTGGGAGGCCACCAGGCCTTCTTCGAAGAGCATCCGGGCCTTGGCGTAACGCCCTTTGGAAAACTCGTACCAGCCGGCGTGGGCCGGGCAGGCGGGTTCCTCCTTCACCAGGTTCTTGACCTTGCTGCTTCCGGTCAGGAACATCTGCTCCAGGTAAAGTTGGCGAAAAGTCCGGTTGGTGGTGGAGTTTTTGCTCAGCCACTGGCTCACGCTGGGGCCCGGCTCCAGACGCTGACTCCCTTTCAGAACCACCCCCTGGACCAATAGGGCTCGGATCCCGCTTTCGATGTGGTCGAGCCAATCGGCGGAGTGGTGTCCGGCGGCCACCCGGCAGAGGGGCAGTACCTTTTCGTAGTCGTCGGGAAAGGTCTTGACCAGGTCGGCCAGAGAAAGGCAGAACTCCTGGCGATCGCCCCGATAGAGATCCAACCGGAAATCCCGAACCGCCTCGGGAAAGCTGCGCAGCGCCTTGGTCAGACTGCTGGCCTTGGGGAGGGCTTTGAAGTAGGCCTGCAACTGTTCTGACTTCAACAGCTCCGCGGTGACCTCTTCTCTCAATTCGTGAGGTAGGCGGTAGGCGTTCTTCTCCTGGATCACCAGTTCAGCTTCTTCCAATTCGTGAAGCGCTTCCGGAATGTCGAACTCAAAGGGCCCTCGCATGCGGTGCTCCCGGGCCACTTCCTTGAGCCGCTTCAAAGCCTCGCGCAGAGGGGTCAGGCGGGTCGGCAAATAAAACAAAGAGAGAAGGCGGAGCAAGATTTTCCCTTCTTTAGTGACTTTCTGCCACCTGGGCTTGAGAGCTTGCCATTCGGGCTGGGTTCGTTCTTTAACGGTTACCAATGAAATCTATTTTCCTTTATTTGCTGTTGTGAGCTTGTTCGCGCACAGACCCCCCGAAACATACGCCTTTGCTACCGGCTTGTGGACTCCTGGCACGGCAGGTGACATAGGGATTGTATATTACTACCGGAAGATCTTGGTGTTGGCAAGCCCCCGCAGGGTTTCCTCAAAGCGCTCCCTCCAGCGGACGATCTCCTCGGGAGGGAGCTCCGGTTCGGGTCTACCTGCCTGGTCCGGCATATAAAAGCCCCGGGAAAATTCAATCTGAATGAGATTGTTATGCAGGCTTCCGTACTGCTTGGTGATGTAGCCTCCGTTGAAGGGGTTATCGACCCAGATGTCCCGGGGGGAGACTTCATAGACCGTGGACATGACGTCTAAGAGAGTCTGTACCATCTCCAGCGTTGCCGTGGTGCCTCCCCGGTGGCCCAGGCAGATGGGAGGGCGCTCCCGACCCGGGGCATCAGGAGAGGTAGGCAGTCCCCGGGCTGCCATGGAGTGGATGTCGATGGTCAGCTTCACACCCGGATCCTGGGTGATGTCCCGCAGGACGTTGTGATAAGGGTAGTACAAACGATCTAGAACGAGTCGGACCTCGGGATCGGAGGGAAACTCCCGGAACACCGGACGGCCCAGGTGAGTCATCCGTTTGACCACCCCGTCGGGGTATTTCTCCCCGACCCAATCCGGGGGACGGTTGAGGTCCACGAAGGTTCGGCTGGTCGAGAAATCCAGGTAGTGGACCACCAGGCCAGGGTGAACCCCACAGATCTCCCGCGTCAGATGGTCCACATCCTCAACCATGCATTCGGGGGTTGCTAACAGGTAAGGCTGAAACTCCGCCGGGATATCGGTGCCACCGTGAGGGATTGAGATGGCGAATGGAAGCTTTTTCACAGGGCCCGTTTTATGGCCTGGCCGGGCAAGCTCCTTCTACCAGGTAGACACCGAGGACTACTCAGGGCCTTTCAAGAATGGATCAACGGTGAACCAAGTTCCGCTTGATAACACCCTGAGTACGGCCCTGGAAGAGATGTCGATGGCCAACTGGGTTCAGGCCCAGAAGCTCCTGGCCGCCAGGCTGGAAAAGGCCGGGGACCTGGGCAACCAGCGCCTCAACTTGTTTCTGCTTTCCATTTCGGCGGCCTCAGGGGGCTATCCGGAGGTCGCGAACCGGTTGTGGGCCCAGGCCCAGAGCGCACCGCTTGATTTCGATCCTGTGCGCTACCTCGACCTGCAGCTCTCCCCGGGGGACCCCCGCCAATCCATGTTGATCGATCTGGAGAAAGCCTGGTGGGACTTCAACAACTGGAGCGGGTCTGGGAACGGTCTATCGCTCCAACTAGAACGAGCCGAAAATGCCGTCGACTGGGGCTTCGTGGTGGAGGCGACTCTGGCCGGAAGAGACGCCGACCTGGAAGCGCGTTACGGACGTGATTTCGACAACAACGCACCCCACAGCTTTTACTTGTGGAACCTCATGGCGCTGGCTTATCTGCAGGCCGGAGATGTCAGGACCTACGGGGAAATGGTGCAGAACTCTCCCCTCCCCCCGGCCCCCAACGCCGTACCGGTTGAGCTTTGTGAAGCTCTACAGCGGCACCACCTGCTGGCTGCTCTCACTGTCTTTCAGAAAGGGGAATGGGTGAACAACGCGGCTCTGTTTGCTAGCGAGGAGACTCCGCAAGCCACTTACCAGACCGAGGAAGTTCTGGAGGAAGGGGAGTGGTCTCAGCAGATGCAAGAGGCTTTCACCCTGCTCGGTGAAGGTCTGTTTTTGCGCGCCGCCCGGGAGTTTCAAGAGATCAACTATCGAACTCACGACCCCCAGAGGCTTCTCCTCACCAGAAACGCATTGGCCCTGACTTTTTTCAAACAGGGCGACTACACCCAGTGCGAAAGCGTCTTCCTTGAATTTAGCGACCTACTGAACCGCAATCCCCTGGCGCCCGACTCTCCTCTAGCCCTGGATTACCGGGCCTGGCTCCAGCAGGTGGAGTGCCTGCCCGAGGACGGAGGGGCGTTCTTCTCCCCCTTTGCGGGCAACCGCTCCCAGTGGAATCCGGCGGAACCCCAGGATCTCGACTTCTGGCCGGAGTTCGAAGCTTGCGTTTCCCTTCTGGGTTGTGGAGATTACGCCACCGCGCTCCACAAGATCCAAAGGGTGGAAACGGGTCTGGGTCCGGCCCTGGACTCCTTCCAGAGCTACCTGACCTCAGTTTTATTCTTGAGCGCCTTCGTGATGGCTGGAGACCACAACGAAGTGCAGGCTTTGACCTCGCAAGCGATTGCCCAAGAGGCGGTTGCGGACTTTTCCTCCGACAATCTGGAAGACATCGCCGATATGCTCCGTTGGGCCGGCTTTGAAGCCCTGCACCATCGTCTGCTCGGAGGGCCCCAGGCTCGCAGTCAGCCTCTCAACCCCTGGACCGACCTGGTCGTGGCCGAGACCTCAGGCTTCTAGTTTTTCCAGTCTTCGTTCCAGAGACAGCCCGGCGCTCTCGCGCTCTTCCTTGGGGAGCAGTTTGCCCCATTCCATCTGCAACTCCACCGCGGTCTTGCGCGGTCCCTCGAGTTTGGAAAGAAAGGTATCGGCCAGGCTTCGATCGGTATCGACCAGAGCCAGCGCGAGTTCATCGATGGGACAGGAGCAGAGCCACTCTTTCATCTCGGTATTCGCCAACCCTGAGAGTTTTTTGATCCAATCCGGAATCTGAAAGTCTACGGCAACCGTGGAGCGGTCGTCGGTATCCGGCTGGCTAAAAAGATCATCTCCAAATCCGAAGTCGTCGATCGGCTCGTCACTTCCAAAGGTTAACCCCGGTTCTGGTTCTGGTTCTGGTTCCGGCTCTGGTTCCGGCTCCTCAGTCTTCGCGGCAGTTTTTCGAACGTCCCAGCCGATAGTATCGGAGGATGGAATGTCCCCGGGCTCGAGTTCACCCGACGAAGGTCCGGTTTCACTCTCGGGGGTCTCGGCCTCGCTCTCAACCGATGGACTCTGCTCTTCAGAACCGAAGTCCATGACCTGATCTTCGGTAAACAGCGGTTCCTGACTAAACAGATCATCGTCGACTTCAAAGCTGGGGGCTCCGGTCTTGAAGAAATCTTCACCGATGGTGGAACTCCCATCTTGAGAGGAGCCCGAAAAGGGGTCTCCGATCAGAGTTTCCCCTGCCGAAGCCGGGAAAAGGTCGGTGCCCACCTCAAACGAGTCGACCGCGGCGTCTACCATATCGATGGCGGGCGGCCCCATCCCGTCATCTCTACCGTCCGGGTCTTCCGCGATGAGAAAGGCTTCTTCCAGCGGTACCGGACGAACCGCTTCAAAGAGGATGAACTTGTCGGTGACCCAACGAGCCTTCACCGGACCGCTCTCGGTGACCGACGAGCGCGCTCTCTCTTCGAACAGCGGAAGCAAACTAAAGCCGGTAAACTCCTCCACCCGCACCCGCTGGGCCAATTTCTGACCGGCCGGTGAGAGGCCCGCCAGGGTCACGGTCTGGGGTAGCAGGCCGTCGTAGAGCCCCAACATCAGGGTGGGTTTGTCGGTGTAAACCTGGGTGACCCCGGGCGGATACTCCTTCTCCAGGCCCCAGCCTTCCAGGCGAAAATCTTTGAGCAGCGGGGGGCTCAGCCGGATGATCAATCGCTGCAGGAAGGTGTCCAAGCCGTCGACCCCCTGCTCACTCAAGAATCCACCGGTCCGAGTAGCCAGATCCTCAAGCGGCGGCATACTCGGCTTGCGCCCCACGGCCAGAGAGAAGACCGGTAGACGGCAGACCAGATCGTCGGGCGAAGGCTCGGAAGGTCCGGGCGAGGAGAGGATGACGTGGGTGGCGTCCTGGCAATCGTCCAGAACCCGCTGAAAGCCCTCCCAGAAATACTGGGCACGGCCCATGAGGGAAGGGTCCAGAAGCTGGCCCAGGTCGGCTTCTTGCAACTCCGCAGCCGGCTTCCAATCCAGCAACTTGCGGGTCACTGAAGAACCCAACAGGAAGATGGAGAGCTGGTCGGTGGGGTTCAAGGCACTGGAGAGACTATCCACCAAATCTCGGGTGGCTAGGCTGTCCTGGGGGTTGCGCACCTCCACCACCACCGCCACTCGAACCGGCTTGCGGATGAGCTGCGGCCGGACCGGAGCCACCACCACCACCGCACCGCAGCCGTGGGCATCGGAGGGGGCCTTGGTGTGAAGACAGATGGAGGCGGCCTTTTTTTCATCCAGGGCCAAAACAAGTCCGGCTTCCCCCTGCTGCAGCAAGGTAAGCTTCTCGCTCCAGTTCTGGCGAGCCCCGTCGAGACTCGAAAACCGTCCTTCAGAAGCCGCCCCGGCGCACTCCAGCCGGGCTCCAGGCAGGCCGGTCAGGTCCCAGGTTACGTCGAAAGTGACATCCACCCGGTGGGCCTGGGAGAGGAAGCTGAAGGCGCTCTTGTGCCACAAGACGTCGCAGGCCATCAGGAACTCCAGGGTGATGGAACGCAAGCTACAGCCAGGCTCGATGTAGCAACTGACGATCTCGGGCTTGCCGTCTTGAAAGGCTTCCTCCGCCCCCGAGCGGAGCCCCCCGGGCAGAGAGGGCTTCTCGGCCTGGCCTTCCGCTCTGGGAGTGGACTCGCCGTTGAGCCAAACCCCCACCAGCACCGCGTTCCAGGGTCGGTCTACCGTGAAGAGCCGCCCCAGGTTGGGTTCATCGTTGGCAAACGAAAACTCCATGCTGATATTACAGAAGATCCCTCTTCCCTTGACAGAGATCGAGACTTCACTGGGGTAGGTCGTGAGGTTGGCTGAAACCAGACTGCCTAAGCTGAATTTCTGTGCGGTATCCATACGGCAGCAGGTCCATTCTCGTTTATTCCGCGTGGTCCCTGGTCCACTGGCGCCAACCGTGCACGGAGAGTCCGCAGAAGAGGGCGTAGAGGATGAAAAATCCCCAGATCTGCTGGCTAAAGTTCAGGGCCACGTAGATTAGATTCACGGCCAGCCAGACCAGCCAACACTCCCGCTTGCCTCCCACCATCAAGGTCTGGGCAAAGACACTTCCCACGGTGGCAAAGCTGTCCATCCACACGCTGCGGCTGCCCAGGTGCTCCAACAGCACCGCCACCCCCAGGCCGCAGAGCAGCAATGTCAGCAGCACAAACACCCTCTGACGATTGCTCAGAAAACTGCTGCTCACCCGCAGGTCCGGTTCGTTACCCCGCTGCCAGCGCCACCAACCGAGCAACTGGGTGAGCAGAAAAAAAAGCTGCAACGAAGCCGAGCCCAGAATATTTCCGTCCCAGTAAACGTAGCCGGTCAAGACGATCCAGACGCAGCCCAGGGGCCAACCCAGCCCCCGACCCACGGTCAGCAAGTAGACCGAGAGCACACCGAAAAAGGTGGCGACCCACTCCAGGATGACCATGGAGACGTTAGTCGTTCAGCATCCCCAACTGCTCTTGCAGGAAGATCCACTTGTCGGCTTCGGCTTCCACCAGCTTGCCGATGGGCTTACCCGCTCCGTGACCGGCATCGGCTTCTACTCGAAGCAGGATCGGGGCGTGGGCCTGGTCGGCTCCCTGAGCCAATTGGAGTTCGGCGGTCATCTTGCGGGCGTGGAGCGGGTCGGTCCGGCTGTCTTTCTCACCGGCCATCAGCAGAGTGGCGGGATACGGCTGGCCCAGACGCTCCAGCTTAGACTCCACGTTTTGGTAGGGAGAGTAGTCCCGGATGTACTCGAATTGAGATTCGTTGGTGGAGGAACCGTATTCGGCTCTCCAGAGCTTGGCGATGCCGAACTCGTCGTAGCGTACCATGTCCAACAAAGGTACCGCCACCACCGCGGCTTCCATCAGCTCGGGAGCCTGGGTGAGCGCCGCCCCGGTGAGCAGTCCGCCGTTGGAGCCACCGGCCACGGCGAGCTTCTCCGGTTTGGTGTAGCCGGCTGTGATCAGGTGTTGTCCGGCCGAGATGAAGTCGTCGAAGACGTTCTGCTTCTTCTCCAGCATGCCCGCCTCGTGCCAATCGGCTCCGTACTCTCCCCCCCCGCGCAAAGTGGCCACGGCGTAGATCCCGCCCTGCTCTAGCCAGTGGGCGGTGGACTTGGAAAAACCGGGAGTCAGGCTGACGTCGAAGCCGCCGTAGCCGTACAGCAAGGTGGGCGTGTTGCCGTCGGGCTCCAGCCCCTTCTTGTGCACGATAAACATGGGCACTTTGGTGCCGTCTACCGAGCGGAAAAACTCCTGCTTCACATCGTAATTTTTGAAATCGAAGGGTACTTCGTTCTGCGACTTGACCTCCGGCTTACTGCTCGCCGGGTCCAGTTCCATAGTGGCGTGGGGGAAGTTGTAGGAAGTGTATTGGAAGCGTAGCTTCCCGTCCTCGGTCTTTTGCATCCCGGAGACCGTACCGATGCCGGGCAACTCAACCTTGCCTTGAGACTGCAGTTTCGAGCCCTCTGTTGCGGGGGTGAAGACGGTCACCTCGGAGTGAGCGTCGCGCAGGTAGTTGGCGTAGACCTTGCCATCCACCCGCTCCACCCCTTGCAGCGTGGCTTCGGCATCTTGAGGCAGCAACTCCACCCAGTTCTCCTCACCTGGATTGGCCAGGTCCACTTCCACCAGGCGGCCCCGGGGAGCATCCAGAGTGGTTAGCACCTGAAGCTTCTTTCCACCGTCTATGAATTGAGCTTGGGATTGCCCCTCTTTGCCTTCGTGGATCACGGTTCGGGCACCGGTTTCCAGGTCCTGAACCAGCAGATCGGTGCGGGTCCAGCCCTGGGAGACCGAAAACAAAAGGCTCTTGTCATCGTCGGAAAGGGAGATGGAGGTCCAGGCCTCTTTGGGGAGACCTTCCCCGAAGATCTTGGGATCGTTGGCGGGGTCCTCTCCCAGGGTGTGGTGGAAGACGTGACGGTGGTAGTCCTCCTCGCCTTCGGGGACCGAACCGGGCTCGGGATAACGGGTGTAATAAAACCCCGACTCATCGGAATTCCAGGCCAGACTGGCTGCCCGGGTGCGGGGGATCACCTCGCCGGTCTCCTGGCCGGTCTCCAGATTCAAGATGTGCAGGCGGCTCCATTCATCGCCACCGGATGAACGGCCGTAGGCGAGGTATTTGCCCTGGGGGGAGTGGTACATCCAGTCCAGAGCTTCGGTACCCTTCTCACTCCACTTGTTGGGGTCCAGGACGGCCACGAACTCTCCGGCCTCGTTCTTCATAAAAAGAGCCGATTGATTCTGGCCTGCTTCGCGCTTGTAAACGAACTCTTTACCCCCCACTTGGTACGGCTCGGTGGCCGTCTCACCGGAAAAAAGCTCGGTCAATCGCTGAACCACCTGCTCCCGTTCCGGGATCCCGGCGAGTGCGCTGTCGGTATGGGCGTTTTGCAGCTTGGTCCAGTTCTTGACCTCTTCGGAAGTGCCGTCTTCCAGCCAGCGAAACTTGTCCACCACCTCCTGGCCGTGATAGTTGTCCACCACCGGTCGCTGCTCGGTGGGGGGCGCCTGGTTCGGCTTCATGATGGGGGGCGAAAGACGGGAAGATATATGCACGTGAGGGCTCCTAGATATGTTCCCTACTGTTTTATAAAAATTGATGGCTGCAAGCGTTACCGAAGTGTAAACCGGTGGGCACCTCAAAGAATCCTGAATGTTTTGCGCGCCATGCTTTGAAAAGCATGGAAGCCCGCCATCCCGTGCACTCCCCCGCCGGGTGGTACTGAAGCCGAGCAGCAGTACAGGTTGCCCCCTATATGGTAAGGATCGGTGGAGAGAATCGGCCGGGCCACGATCTGCTTCAGGCTGTTGGCGCCCCCCAGGATGTCGCCGCCGATATAATTGGGGTTGTAGGCCTGGAAATCGAGCGCCCCCCGCACAGCCCGGCCCAGCACCACCTCTTTAAACCCCGGGGCGTATCGCTCCATCTGCCCTTCCAAAAGCTCCAGGCAGTCTCCGGTCCAACCGTTGGGGGTGTGCAAGTAAACCCAGAAGACGTGCTTTCCCAGGGGCGCCCGGGTGGAGTCGAAGAGCGATGGCTGGACTCCCAAAAGAAATGGCTCGGGGGCCGGACGACCCTGCCAAACCGCCCGCTCCGAGCGGCTGATCTGCTGCAGGGAGCCACCGATGTGCACGGTGCCGGCCAGGCTGACTCGGGGGTCTTCCCAGGGCACCGGGGCCGCTAGCGCGTAGTCCACTTTGTAGACCCCGGGGCCCAACCGATATCTCTCCAATTGGCGTCTGACCCCCGGTTTTAGTAGGGGTCCCACGACCTCCAGGAGTTGCCCTGCCGAAAGGTCGAGAGCCACGGCGCGGGCCGGAGGCAGGTCTCGCATCTGCCGCACCCGATGATTGAGGACGATCTCCACCCCGGCCGCCCGGAGCTTGTTCTCCAGGGCCACCGCGATGGAGGACGACCCTCCCCTGGGGATCGGCCACCCCACCCGGTGGGCCAACGAGCCGAGCACACATGCCACGGCCGAAGAACCGGGGGCTTCCATGGGTAAGAGAGAGTGCCCGGCCAGCCCCGCCCACAGAGCCGCGCCGCGCTTGCCGAGCAGAGACCCCAGCAAGGAGGCCGGGGCCAGGGCGGCCGGACCGAACCTGGCCAGGGCTCCCCACAAAGCCGGCCCGGGCAGTCTCAGGGCCGGCCCCAGGAGATGATCCTGAAGCTTCTCCCAGCACTCCCCCAGGTTGTGCATCAGCCCCGAGTAGATCCTACCCATCGGCCCCAACTCGGCCGCGGTCTTTGCGATCTCTCGATGGAGTAAAACCGCCTCCTCCCCGGGCAGCGGGTGAGCCAGAGGCATCGGCGGATCGATCCATTCCAGCCCCTCTGACTCCAGCTCCAGAGAACGCAACACCGGACTGCAACGTCCGAAAGGGTGCACCGCGGCGCAGACGTCGTGGCGAAACCCGGGCAGAGTCAGCTCTTCAGTACGGACTCCTCCCCCCAATGAACGGTACGCTTCGGCCAACAAAACACGTAGGCCCTGCCGGGCAGCCAGCAGGGCACAGACCATTCCGTTCACTCCCGACCCGACCACGATCAGGTCGTACTGGGGTGGCAATTAGTGCTTCTCTCGGTCGATCCCACTCTCTTCTCGAACGGTTCGTTCGGTCAGAGCCTTCATCACGTAGCGGTGCGAGATCAAAAACTGGACGTAAGTGTCCATCGCTTCCAGGAAAAAATCCAGGGTCACCGGTGACTCCGGTTTCAACCCCATTTCCTCTGCTTTTGTCCGAAGACCCTCCACCCGCTTGAGGTCCGGCCGCATCCGCTTGACAGCGTTGGCTATGGCTTGATCCTCAAAAAAACCTTCGGCTTTCATCCATTCAAAAGAGTCCATCTCAGACATCAGTTCAGCCTCCTGAAGCGGCCGCTTCTTGAACTTTTTTCGCCTCCCTCCCGACTATAGGCTTTTCCCACTGATAGTTCGAGATGTAGGATTGATGAGGATCCATGCTAAATTTGACGGGTATGCGCAGCAAATTATTCTGGTTTTTCATTTTCCTGACCCTGGTCGGCCCGGGCCTGGCCCAACTCGAGGACAACGGCCTGGGCTTGGCCGAGAGTTTGCTCCAGCAAAACCGATTTGAAGATGCGGAAGCCCTGGCGGTGCGGGCCCTGGAGGCCGAACCCGAAAGTCTGCGGGCTCGCTTCATCCTGGCCCGGGTCTGTCTCTCCCGAGCTGAACTAGAGCGCGCCCAGGGGTACGTCGATGCCCTGCTTTCCGCCGCTCCTGCGGTGCCGGACCACCACGCGCTGCAGGGAATGATCCACATGTTCGCCGGTCGCGATTCGGCCGCCGAAGCGGCGCTGCGCCAGGCCCTGGAGCTGGGGAGTGAAGGCGCCACTCCCGAGCAGATGGCCTCCTACTCCAACACCCTGGTGCTGGTGCTCTACAAGAAAGGAGCCGCAACAGAGGCTCTGGAGCTTTGCCGACAGGCCATCGCCAGCTATCCCCAGGATCCCAATCTCTATCTCTCTTGCAGCCGCCTCTACCGCGAAGCGGGGGAGTTTCAGAACGCCCTGGAGATAGCCCGCCAGGGGCTGGAGGTCGACCCGGATTTCGCCGGGCTCTACGCCGCGTCGGCCTTGGCTTACGCCGGCCTGGGTCAGAGCGAACTCTCTGAACAAGCCTACCAGGAAGCCCTGAAGCGCAATCCTGATCTGGCGGCGGCCCTGCGAGCCACTCTGGATGGAGAACGACCCGACGAGGCGGAGTACAAGGTCCGAAATCAGTAGGGCCCGATATTTAAGTCCAGCCGCTGACCCAACTCCAGGTCGGCTTGCTCGGCCTCCGACCGCAGCAACTCCAGAGCGAGGCGGTGTTGCGGCATCTTTTAAACGCCCTGCTGGACTTGAACGGCCCGGATAAGGTGGTGGAATTGGCCATCTTGAGCCCCAACCCGGAAAAGTTTTATTTCGACGACAAAGGCCCCATCCTGGACCTCAGGGCCCGGGATAGGAAGGGTGGCTACTACCACGTGGAGGTGCAGTTAAAGGGCACCGATCTCGACTACACCAAACGCTCGTTGTACTACACCACCCGGCTCTATTCGGACCAGTTGAAATCCGGACACGACTACCACCTCTTGGAGCGGAGCGTGAGTATATCGCTCTTGGATTTTCTATGGGTTTGTCAAAGGAGCAGATTCAGCAGGCCACCAACCTTTCCGAGCAAGAGCTGGTTACATTGGAGAAAGAGCAGACTAGTGCTGCAGCGGCGGAAACTCCGCCCAGGGAGCCTCGTTCTTCCAGTCGGGGTGGCTCAGCAAGCTGAGCGCTTCCCGTTTGACCGGGTGCTCCAACTCCAGTCGATGGGCCCACAGAGCGATGGAAGTCACGTAGCCACCACCGCTTCGCTCCGAGGCGTACTTCTGATCCCCCACGATGGGTAAGCCCACCTGAGAGAGCTGGGCTCTGATCTGGTGCTTGCGGCCGCTCTCTGGCAGCACTTTGAGCAGGCACTTGCCGGAGTGTACAGCGAGCAGTTCGTAGCTCAACCGGGCCTCCTTGCTGCCCGGGTGAGGCTGCTCGTAAGCGGTCGTTTTTCGTCGCGATTTGTCCACCACCAGGTGGTGATGCAGGAGCACTCGCCCCGGCCGGGCCTGCCCCCAGCACACCGCGAGATAGGTCTTACGAACCTGCCGCTCGCGAAACTGGGCGCTGACTCGGGCGGCGGCCTTGGAGGTTCGGCAGAAGAGTAAGACGCCCCCGGTAGGCCGATCCAGCCGGTGAACCAATCCTAGAAAGACCGCCCCCGGCTTTTGATACTTCTCCTTCAGGTACTGCTTGGCATGCTCTAGGAGTGTAGGATCTCCGGTCTCATCTCCCTGAACCAGGATGCCGGGCGGCTTCTCCACACAGAGCAAATGATTGTCTTCATACAGTACCTTCATTCCAGAAGCCTTCCCGATGAAAATGGTGCTTCCTATCGATGGCAGGGACCCTCGGTGCGGGTCATAATTTGCAGTGTTATGGTGAATCTAAAAGAGGTAGCCCTGGTGGCCCTGGATCTCGACGGGACCGTCATGTGTCCGCTGGGGGTGAAACCAGTGAGTGAACGCACCAAGAGAGCAGTACGAAAACTGCTGGACCTGGGCATACCCGTCACCTTCGTGACCGGGCGCACCGAGGACTACGCCCTACCTCTGGTCCGGGAGTTCGGCATCGCGACTCCCCTGGTCACCTACAACGGAGGCCGTCTGTACTGCCCCACCGAGTCGCGGGTCTTGCACCAGGCCACCATCGACCCCGGCCACGCCGCCTCCATCACCGATTGGCTGAAACAAGACGACGAGGTGGTGGCCTGTTATCTGAGCCGCCAGGGGGAGCTCGTCCTATACCAGAGCAGAAGCTCGGGGGATCCCGACCAGGATGATTACCTCTTTGGAACCCCCCGCACGATCGTGCCCGATTTGGCGAAAGAGATCCTGACCGAAGGCAGCTCGGTGAGCAAACTGATCGTGGTCACCCAGCGACCGCTGGAGCAGGAAGTCCAACAAAAATTCGGACCCGTGGCCAACGTCGTGCGCACCCACCACCTGATCCTTGAGATCCTACCTGTCGGCGTCTCCAAAGGGGACGGGGTACTCCAGCTCTGTCGCCACCTGGGGATCGATCCCAAGAATGTCATAGCCGTGGGAGACCAGGACAACGATCTTTCCACCTTCGAAATCTGTGGATTCTCGGTCGCCATGGGCAACGCCCCCGAGCACGTGAAACAAGCCGCCGATCTCGTCACCGGCTCCTTCGATGAAGATGGTTGCGCCCAATTTTTGGAAGATATTTGCGGGTGGTAGAGGTACGGTCCGTGCCCGATAAACCCGCTCACTTCGAAGGCCGTATGGAAGTTCGGCAGGGCCGCGAGACCGAATTTGCCCTCTGGCAGGCCCGTTACCAGGAAACGGTAGCGAGCTTTTCTGGTTTGCTCTCCTCCGAAGTGGTCGCCCCCGCTGCTGATTCGCAGGTCTGGACCACTCGCCTCAGCTTTACCGGCCAGTCGGCGCTGGCCGATTGGTTGAACTCACCTGCCCGCGAACAACTGCTCGAAGAGGTCGCTCCCCTTGCCTTATCCGGTATGGTCACCCGTTTCTCCACGGAAGCCACACCGGAGTTAGGAGTCACGGAAGCCTTCTTCACTCGGCTACGGCCGGACAAGCTGCGCGAGTACCAGCTCTGGCAAACTCACATTCATCAAGTGCAAGCCAAGTTTCTCGGCTACCTGGGCATGGTGTTTCAACCCCCCGTGAAAGGCCAGGACGAGTGGGTCACGCTGCTGCGGTTCGATAACACCGAGCACCTGGAGCAGTGGTTGGCCTCACCCCAGCGACGCGAGCTTCTAGACGAACTTGAGGACCTGGTGGAAGAGATCCGCCAGTGTCGAGTGGCGAGCTCCTTTCCTGGCTGGATCCCGGCCGCGCCCTCCGACGCCGAGCAGCCTGCCAACTGGAAGGTCACCATGCTGGTGGTGGTAGGGCTGTTTCCCCTGGTCATGCTGCAGATAAAATACGTCAACCCATGGTTGCTCGACGCGCTTCCCCTGGCACCGGGCACGATGCTCGCCAACATTGGGAGCGCCATCTTGATTTCGTATCTCACCATGCCGGTCTGCATCCGGCTGTTCGGCTGGTGGCTCTATCCGGCCGACGAAAACACCCGCACGGTCTCGATCCGAGGCACCCTGGCCGTGCTGGTGGTGTACCTGCTGGAAGTGTTGGTCTTCTGGGCCTAACCTAGGAGCCTGGCCGGTCCCTTCGTAACAACCGCCACAGTTTCAGCAGTCGCTCGGTGAAACCGGTTAGCCGTCTGGTGTAGGGTGGGTAAAGCACGAAGGTGTCCCAACCCATGGGTTTCTCCAGGACGCTCTTTCGGTGGCTGAAGGTATCGAAGCTCGCCCGACCGTGGTAGGCACCCATTCCGCTCTCACCGATCCCCCCGAACGGGAGTTCAGGTACCAGGTTGTGGAGCATACAGTGATTGATCACCGCTCCTCCGCTGCTGGTAGATTTCAGAACTTGATGTTGCACTTGCTTACTGTTGGAAAAGACGTAAAGGGCCAGCGGCTTGGGTCGTTGGTTGATAAACTCTACTGCTTCGTTTACCCCAGGAACCGACAAAACCGGCAGGATGGGGCCGAAGATCTCTTCTGCCATGACTTTGGCGTCGTGCGCAACGTCGGCCAGGATGGTGGGGTGGATGTAGCAGTCCGACTGGTCTCCGTGACCTCCGCAGACGACCCGATGCTCACCGTCCAAGAGACCCATCAGGCGTCGAAAATGGTGGTCATTGATGATCCGGGCGTATTGGCTGTGGGACTGGGGATCTGGACCGTAGAACGTCTTGACCGCCGATGCCATCTCGTCCAACAACCGCTCCTGCACGGACTCCTCAACCAGCACGTAATCGGGGGCCACACAGGTCTGTCCGCAATTGAAACACTTGGCCCACACCAGACGTTTGGCAGCCACTTTGAGGTCGGCGCTCGAATCCACGATGGCGGGGCTCTTCCCACCGAGTTCCAGGGTCACCGGGGTCAGGTGCTCAGCGGCCGCTCGCATCACGATACGAGCCACCCGGCCGTTTCCGGTATAGAGGATGTGATCGAACTTCTGCTCCAGCAACGCGGTGGTCTCTTCCACCGCCCCCTGCACCACTCTTACCGCATTGGGATCCAGATATTTGGGCAGGTGCTCGCTCAACAGAGCGCTGGTGGCCGGGGAGAGTTCCGAGGGCTTGACCACAGCCACATTGCCGGCCGCCAGGGCACCCACCAGGGGCCCCAGGCAGAGCTGCAAGGGGTAGTTCCAGGGGGCGATGATCAGGACCACGCCCACCGGTTCCTTGTGAATGGAACTCCTGGCTGGCCAGTGGATAAACGGAGTCGAAACCTTTTCAGGGCGCATCCAACGGGACAGTGATCTCCTGACGTGCAAGACGTCCATCTCCACCCCCACCACTTCCGACACCAGGGCGTCGAAACGGGGTTTTCCCAGGTCTATTCGGAGTGCCTCCAGGATCTCGGCCTGCCGCTCTTTCAAAAACCGGAGAATGCCGTCCAACTGCTCCAAACGCCAATCCAGAGAACGAGTCCGTCCGGATTGAAAAGCCTCCCGGAGCGACTGCACCGAGTCAGGGATCTGGGTGATCGGGAAATAGGTATCGTTCATGACCTGGCAACTTTAGCCGAGCCTGACGGTTATCCTTGAAAGGGAGTCTTCAGACTTTCACCTAACGGAGAAACAATGAGCAGAGAACATCTGAAAGAAAAACTTACCGATGAGCAGTACCGCGTGGTCTGCCTGAACGGCACCGAACCACCTTTTCAAAACGAATTTTGGAACCATAAAAGCCCCGGGGTTTACCTGGATATTATCTCCGGCAAACCGCTCTTTCTGAGCACCCATAAGTTTGAAGCCCACTGTGGCTGGCCCAGTTTCTACCAACCGGTCGATGCCGAAGAGATCGTCGAGGTGGTCGACACCACCCACGGCATGACCCGTACCGAAGTGCGCTCCAAGACCGGAGATGCTCACCTGGGACACGTCTTCCCCGATGGCCCGGCTCCTACCGGTCTGCGCTACTGCATCAATTCAGCGTCCTTGCGCTTCGTACCGGTAGAGGAGCTCGAATCAGAAGGCCTGGGCGAACTCAAGAGCCACTTTGAAAAATAGCTAAAACCCCTCCAACACCTTTTTCCAGGACTCCGCCTCCGGGGACTGAGGGTTGGACTGGGACCAGGAATGGAAAAACTGCTGGGCGGCACCCCGAATTTCCAACCGAAATTTATCCGGCACTTTCCGATGGAGTTCCAGGAACTGCCCCGCTATCTCTTTTAAGAACCCCTGCATCTCAGAGTCTCCGGTGGACAGATAGTTCTCCAGGATGGCAAAGAGGGGAGTGTCCCTGAAGGAGTAGGCGTCGGTTGTCTTGCGCAGTTCGTTACCCCAGGAGATCAGAAAAAGAGCAAGTCGGCGGCGGATCGTCTTTTGCAGTTGCTCCGGGCACGAGTTGTGGCAGGCCATGGAGTGAAGGGCCAGATAACACAGGTTGGAGACCTCCAACGGCAAAAAAGCCGTGGGCGGCTGTCTCAGTTCCGCGTCGTCCTCGGCCAGGGCGCGAGCCAGCAGGTCCTGCATAGACTTTTCACCGGAAGAAAGGAGTCGCCCGATCACCGCCGAGACCAGGGAGCGGTCAGGCTCAAAGCTCTCACCACCCTGGTGGTAGAGCTGCGTGCACACTCCGGCCAGCCACCACACCTCCTCCGGATAGCCGGTGCGAAACTTCTCCGGCCAATCCCGGCAGAGTTCATCCGGCTGGTCGTAGAAACGAGCCGCCGCCGCGCCGACCAAAAAGAGAGCTTCTCGCTCTTCCTCCTGGGTGGATTCGGTGTTGTGAAAGGAGCGGCGGGCCGAGTGATAGAGCTTGGCTCGGGTCTCGTTGGGAAAGCTCTCAAACTGGGCACAAAGCCCCATCAGGTGCCAAAAATAAAGATGGATGGGGGGCCGCACCAGGATCTCTTCCAGGCGTTCGATCCAGGCCTCTTCGAAAGCCACCTCCCGGGAGGGGGCGCACTCGGCCAGCCAACCCAAACGTTGATAGGAAAGATGCGGCCTTCTCCACTCGCTCTCCCAGAGTTCATCGAAGCCCCATTCCACTTCGGCAAAAGCGCAAGCCACTCGTTCTCGGTTTTCGACCGTCAGGCTCCAGCTAAAACCCACCTGCACGAGCTGTCGCCTGCGTGACTCATCCTTGTGGCTCAACCAGTCTTTGAACGCGGCAAAGATCGGACCGCGCTTTAAGAGCTCCGACTTTAACAATAAGGACAGATTTTCGGTAGCTTCATCCAGGTCCTGGAGATAGATCTGGGTGACTCGCGGGAGCAACTCTTCAGAGTGACTCGCCATGAGCTCCCAGATGTCCAGGACGTTGAGCGTTTGGCGCTCGGTCAGGCCTTCCAGGCTCTGGGTGGCAGCGGTATCCTGGAGTACCAGAGGGCCGAACGCCCGCAGCAGTTCGGCCAGCGCGATGGAGCCGGCGGTGCTGCCCGCCGAGATCGCCTCTTCCACGAAGACCGCAGCCAGTTCTGCGAGTTGCCGCTGGTTGCCGGTGGTTTCAAAGATGCGCCGGAGGGACTCCCCGATGAGAAGCCTCTGGTCCTTTTCAGCGGTCAGAAGTAGGCGACTCTGCAGGAGTTCGACGCCTTCTGAAGAGTGGACCGCCCAATCCACGATCAGCCTGACCAGCTTCTCTTGCTGCTTTGGCGTGAGAGTATCCAGACGCTGGAAAAAGGCTTCCAGTAACTGGTGGTTGAGAAGCTCCCGTCCGGCCGAAGCTCGGGCCAGATAGTCCACCGAGCCGATCAAGATCAAACTACCGTGCTCACTGCGAGTTAGACTCTGCAAGATCGTGGGACGAATGCTCTGCCAGAAAAAACTCCAGGGAGGTGGCGTCTCCTCGTGCTCGGTACCCAGCAAAAACTTCAGAGCCCGGCAGCCTTGATGGACGTCCTTGGAAAAGAGTTGGCGCATGGCCTGACCGAAAGCCGGAGCGATCTCTTCCAGCTTCTGGGCCACTTCCAGATCCAGTTCTTCCCGATGCCTGGAAAGTGCGGCGGCTACCACCGAAGCTCGAGCCTGGCCGTTAGGAGCGGCCCGGAAAAGATGCCGGAAAGCTTCCACCAACTGAAGCGGGGACTCGCCATCTAAAAGAGTGATCGACTCTTGCTGGAGCTCGTCTTCGTCCCACATCCCGCCGGCTCCCGGTCGGGATGTGTCCTGCCCATAAACGGTCAAGAGCGGGGAGCTTGTCTCACCGCTCTGTCGACTGAGCACCATGGCCTGGGACTGCTCCACAGAGGCACTGACCTCAAGCTCTCCGGAGATCCCCACCAGCAAGACCCCCTCATCGGTGCGATGGGTCACCAACTCCGGAGATTCCGTGGAACCGTTCATCAGTTGGGCCAGTTGGTCAGCCGTGAATTCCCCGGCCGACCAGGCCTCCAGCACCGCGTAGGATAGGATCACACCGTGGTCGGAAAGTTTACGGATCAAAACCAGGTCCCGGTGGCCTAGCTCCAGGCCCTCCCCCTGCAGATACTTCTTTAAAGATCGGTTGGAAGAATGGGGGTCAGGTCGGAAAAAATCTTGCCACGGGATAGTCATTTAGAACCCTATTTCGTAGAAGTGGATGCATGCTCCCGCCTCTCTGTGCTATAGTGGTGCGGTAGTGTTGATCGGGAATCAGAAAAGGGTGTTCACAATTTGTTAACAAACATGACCCTTTACAAAACCCCGAAGTGTGGGAAAACCTAACCAGAAAGCAAACACTTCAACAACGAAAGGGAACACAAACAATGGCAGATCCATTTCAAGCAGGTTATGCAGGGGAACAATTCCAGAGCGGGATGAGCTCCTTCATGAACTTCCGCAACCAGCAACAAATGCAGCGAATGCAGGAAGGTGCCTCTAGCCAGAACCAGATGGCCCAAATCGGTGCTCAGATGAGGGCCGAAAAGCTGAAGACCTCCGCTCAGATCCATCAGATCAATCAAGAGACCAGCACCAAGGTCAGTGAAATGGCTCGCGAGACCTACGTCAACCGTCGTAAGTCCACCGACAAGATTCACGAAAAAGTCAAACAACTGATGATGTCCTAACATAGGGCTATCCTAAGAGAGCCTCTCTCGGGGCTCCAAAGATATACTCAAACGTCCCTTTCGTATCAAAGGGGATATGTTAGAGGCTCTCGCAAAGGAGAGGAACGACCGGTCGTTCCTCTCTTTGTCGTTCCAGGGACAATTTTACCAGGACTCCAGGGTTTCTTTAGAAAAACATTTGGTTTATAACTATACTATATTCCAAGTGGGGCGGACCGAAGGAGACTGGAAGTGACCGTTATGATTGACAACCCGATGCAGGTGGCCGAAGAGCGCTCCCTACAACCCTTCCTACCCATGATCTACATGGCCTGGGCCGGTGCTGAGTTGAGTCCGAGTGAGATCAACGGTTTGCGCAACCGCTTGGAAGGCCTGGGAAAACTCGACGATGATGCCCAGATGCTGCTGGAGATGTGGCTGAACCCCGATGCTCCTCCCTCGGCCGCCCAACTGAAGGTGCTCCACCGAAAACTGCGGGAAAAGATCGACCGACTGGAAGAGCACGAGCGAGTCTCCCTGGCGGCCGTGGGACTGGCCATGGCTGGAGAAGCCGGAGCGGTGGCTCCCGAGGTAGCGCAGGCTCTGGAGTCCATTCAGAACTCCCTGGGTGCCCACGGACACGAACCGGTGAAGGACCTCTTCTCCACCGATAAACGTCCGGAACCGGAAAGCCATGCCCTGTCCGAATTTCCGGTGAGCGAACTCAGCGAGTACCTGGAGGCTCCCCACGGCGCCTACTACCAGCGCGCCCGAGAACTCCTGGACCATCCCCGTTTCTTCCATCGCTATGGGGAGAGCAAAGATGTGCAACGGGAGCGGGTGGTCAACTGGTGTCTCGAGCTTGCCCGGGAGGGGGTCAGTGGGGTCCCCTGGCCCAGGGAGCACGGGGGAGAGGACAATGTGGGCGGTTTCCTGGCCATGGCCGAAACCATGGCGGCTTTCGACGGCAGCCTACTGATCAAGTTCGGGGTTCACATCGGGCTGTTTGCCGGTTCCATCTACAATCTGGGCACGGAAAGACACCATCGAGAGTACCTGCCCAAAGCCATCGCGTTCGAACTACCCGGCTGTTTTGCCATGACCGAAACCGGACACGGCAGCAACGTGCGAGACATCGAAACGACCGCCACCTACGACAAGCAAACTCAAGAGTTCATCATCCACACTCCCCACCTGGGAGCCCGCAAGGACTACATCGGCAATGCCGCTCTGCACGCCCAGATGGCCACCGTGTTCGCCCAACTCATAATCGACGAGGAGGAGTTCGGGGTCCACGCCTTTCTGGTTCCTATTCGTGACTCCGAAAGCTCGGTGTTGCCCGGAATCCAGATCGAGGATGATGGATTCAAGGTCGGTCTGAACGGGGTGGACAACGGCCGCATCATCTTCAATAAGGTTCGGGTGCCCCGGGAAAATATGCTGGACAAATTTGGCAGCGTGTCGACAAACGGGGAGTACTCCTCCCCCATCAATAACTCGGGCAAGCGCTTTTTCATGATGCTCTCCACCCTGGTCATGGGCCGGGTCTCCATCTCTGCAGCGGTCAACACCATGGCCAAGGTGGGCCTGGCCATCACCGTGCGCTACGCCGAGCAGCGCCGACAGTTCGGTCCGGCCGGGGAAGCGGAAGTTTCAATCCTGGACTACCAGACCTACCAGCGGCGATTGCTACCGCACCTGGCTACCTGCTACGCCTTGACCTTTGCCTGTAAGGACCTGATCAAACTGCTGGAGGTCAATGATGAAGCCAACCGCCGAGAACTGGAGAGTCTGGCCGCCGGGTTGAAAGTCTACACTTCCTGGCACGCCATCGAGAGCTTGCAGGTGTGCCGGGAGAGCTGCGGCGGCCAGGGCTATCTCTCGGTCAACCGGTTCGGCAACCTGAAGGGCGACACCGATGTGTTCGCCACCTTTGAAGGTTCGAATCCGGTGCTGTTACAGTTGGTGGCCAAAGGGCTTCTCACTGAATTCCGTCATCAGTTCAGCTCCCAGAACCGATTCATCGGGATCGTGAAGATGCTGAAAAACAAGGCCACTACCGTGATCACCGAGCAGAATCCTCTCACCACCCGCAACACCGACCAGGAGCATCTACGAGATCCGGAGTTCCATCTTTCGGCTTTCCGCTATCGCGAGGACTCTCTGCTGGTCTCGGCGGCCCGTCGATTGAAAAAGCACGTGGACGAGAAAATCGAGGCCTTCACCGCCTTCAACATGTGCCAGGATCACCTGGTCACCCTGGCTCAGGCTCACGTGGAGCGAAAGATCCTCGAGAGCTTTCAAAGGGCGGTTCGGGAATGCCCCCACGCCGGGGCCAGAGAAGCCTTGAACCGGCTCTGCACGCTGTTTGCCCTGAACTGCATCCAGCAAGACTCGGGCTGGTTTCTGGAAGCGGGCTATCTGGAGCCGGTGAAGTCGAAAGCGATCAGAGCCGAGGTCCTGAGGCTGTGCGCGGAGGTCCGTCCCGACGCCCGCGCCCTAGTGGACGCCTTTAACTTCACCGACAAGATCATCTCCGCCCCCATCGCCCTAGATCTAGGAGAGATACCCGCCTGATCTTCGATCCCCATTGCCATCTCCAGTTGAGCCCTCTTTTCGAAGAGTGGGAAAGCCTGCTCGCTCGGGCTCACTCGGTCGGGGTGGCGGGCTGCCTGGTTCCTTCCTATGGGCCCGAAGAGTGGGAGCGACAGGATCGGTTGCTCACTCACCAGGGCGTTTATCAGGGTTTGGGAATCCACCCCTGGTGGGTGCCGGGACAAGACCTCGGCCGTCTCCTGGAACTGCTGAACGAGGCTTTTCTCCATTACCCGAAGAGATGGGGATCCCGTCTGCGGGCGGTTGGTGAATTCGGTCTGGATCGCGCCAATCCAGAGCGCAAAGCCTGCTTTGAAACTCAAAGGGTGCTCTTTCGGGAGCACTTGAAATGGGCCGAGCAGCTTTCGCTCCCGGTGATCCTCCACCTGGTCAAGGCCCACGGGGCGGCCTACGAACTTTTGAGCGGCTTTACCGGTGGAGGTGTGATCCACTCCTTCAGCGGCCCTAAAGAGTTACTTCACCAGTACCGTGAGTTCGATCTCTACTTCTCGTACAGTGGCGCTCTGGCCACTTCCGAAAAAGCCCGGGAGGCTCTTCGAAGCACCCCGCCCGACCGGCTCATGTTTGAAACGGACGGTCCCCACGGAGCGGCCCTTGGCAAAAATGGCCTCCTTTCCCCTGCCTCTTTGCCAGTGGTGGTACAGATCGCAGCCGAGGTCCTGGGCAAGAGCGTGGAGTGGTGCCGCTCGGTGCACCGGGAAAACTGTCGTCGACTGTTCGCCCTGGAATAAATAGCGAGGAGAGGTGACTTTTTCGCTCTGCAGCGGTATAACTGTTGATGGATATTTTTCTCAGGAGTGACCCGTGACAAACGCCGTACAAACCGAACCCGCAATCGACGAAGACTACAAGCTGCACCGGCGCTTCGACCGCATCGGCCGCCTGGTGGGCGACCAGGGGATGGCCAGGCTGTTCGGAGCACGGGTGGCGGTCATCGGGTTGGGCGGCGTGGGGAGCTTCGCCGCCGAAGCGCTGGCCCGTAGCGGGGTGGGCTGTATCGACCTGGTCGACTTCGATCTGGTCTGCATCACCAACAGCAATCGCCAGCTTCAAGCCATGAAAGGAACCATCGGCAAATCCAAAGCCGAAGTTCTGGCCGACCGGCTCTCGGCCATCAACCCCAAAGCCCGGGTCAATGGGGTCCAGTTTTTTTATAACGAACGCACCTCTGAACGATTGCTGCATCCCAGCGATCAGCCTCTGGATTTCGTGGTCGATGCCATCGACAACGTGACCGCCAAGTGCCACCTTTTGGCCAATTGCAAGCAACACGGTATCCCCGTGGTCTGCTCCACCGGAGCCTCCGGACGCTTCGACCCCACCGTGATCAGGGTCACCGATCTGGCCAAAACCACCGTGGATCCGCTGGCCCGGGATGTGCGCAAGGTCCTTCGGACCCAGTACGGGTTTCCCACCGGAAAACGGAAGTTTCAGATCCCCGCGGTCTACTCCACCGAGGAGCCGGCCGCCCCGAAGGAACTCACCTACGACAACGGGGAAGGCTTCCGCTGTGTGTGTCCGGGCGGCTCCAACGGAATGCACTCCTGTGACAAGCGGTCGGTGATCTACGGGACCGCCGGTTTTGTCACCGGGACTTTCGGAATGGTCTGCGCTTCGGTGGTGGTCAAGAGCCTGGTGGCCCCCGAGTAGTGAGCGTTTACGGGGGCGTCCACGTCGGGCTCTCCAGCCTCTACGCGGTTGCCCTGAAAGCAGACGGTAGAGCCCTGATTCACACCGGAGGTCGCTTCAAAGAACCGGCCATGATGGCCGATGTCCTGGAAGAAGTGGTGGCGGAGGTCCGAAGTTCGGTGGGGGCCGACCCGATCTGGACCCTGGCCCTGGAAAAGCCCCAACGCATGCTTCTTGCCCCCCGCCAGGTAGAGCTTGCCGGGGCGAAATTCCGCCCCCAGATCGTAAAGCCGGCCCTCTCAGCGGTGCTGCTGGGCGCCATTCCGAGTGGACCCGGACTTCTCATCAGTCTGGGTAGAGAAGTGCGTCTGGCCACCATCGATTCCACCCATACCTTCAAGGAGTATCGGGTTATGGAAGGTGGAGGCGCCTGGTGGCAGCAAGAGTTTCCTCGTCTGGCCGCTCACAGCCGGAGACTGAGCGTCCACCTCAAGGACTTTCCCCAGGGGGTGCCTCCCCTGTCCCGCCTGGTCGGATTGCTGGAGTTGGGTAGACCACCCAGCCCCGACGCTGTTCTACAGGCCAGGTTGGAAAAGATCGCAGCGGGAGTGGTCGGTATGGCGAGCAAGCTCCTACGCCGCCTGCCGGGAATCCAGAGGTTCCACATTTCCGGTTTTCTGGCCGGTTCGGCTCTGGGTCAACTGGTCGCCGAGAAACTGGTAGAACACGCTCGACCGTCCGGGGCGGAGTTTCCACCGGAAGTCGGAGCGGCTCTCTCTTCGTTTGCCATGGATCGGGAGAATTGGGAGCGCTCCCATCTGGGCAAAGAGCCCTTCGGCCAGGATCCTGGTAAGAACGAATGGGCACCGCCCCGAGAGCTGGTCCGTCGCTTGTATCGTACCCGAAAACCTTTCGAGCACTACGGAGAATAGGCTCTTGAGCTTTCTCAAACGACTTCGCTCCGGGCTGCGAAAAGAGCAGAAACCCTGGTCCGGAATCATCGGCGAGCTGGCCTGGGGTACCTCGCTCTCTCTTTACGAAACGGTATTACTGGGTGATAAGTCGTGGTGGTGGAGAATGCACTTCCACCTCTGGAGAGCCTATCGCGACTGGGATCCCGACGCCGTACTGGAGGCTCTGAGCGAAGAGGAGAACCTGGGCACTCTGGCCTACGGCGAGACCCCCGCCTCCTCGGTCAAGCGGGCTCTCCAGGTCTGTCGAAGCCACTTCCCCAACGCCTTTAGTATTTGCGACCTGGGAGCGGGCCGAGGGGTCTTCTCCATGACCGCGGCAGCCCTGGAGTGGGATGTGCTGGCGGTGGAGTATCTGGACGAATTCTTGAAGCGCTCGGTACCGGTAACCCGCAAGATGGGGCTGTCGGTGGATTGGGTCAAAGGCGACTTTCTCAAGCTGCCTCTCCCCCCCGCCGACATCATCCACACCGCAGCCACCGCCTACCCTGAAGAGTTTCGCCGGAGCATGGCCGATAAGTTTGCCCAGGAGGGCAACCCGGAGCAGGGGTTCTTGCTGCAGGACTGGCTACTCGACGAAGAGCGATTCGAGGTGGTGGTCGGATTTCGTCTACCGGTCACCTGGGGTAGTTCCTATTTCGCCTTGCATCGTCTGCGAACCTGAGCGTTACTCGCTCTCTTCGGCGTAAACGATCGCCAGAGGCTTGTTCGCCGCTTGCAACACGCTCTCGGCCACGCTTCCCAAGAGCCATCGCTTGACCCCGCTCAGCCCGTGGCTGCACATGATGATCAGGTCGCAATCTCCGGCTTGCTCCAGGATGCCGAGCTTGGGACCCGCGACCTCAGCCACCGTACGAATATTGACTTCAGGGTATTGGGACTTGACTTTCTCCAGGTACTCCTTAGCGTTGGCCACTTCCAGACTCACCGCCTTATCCAGGGTTGGGTGGCCGATGGGGGTGTGGGCTATGCCCTGATACAGTTTCAGCTCCGCACCAAAATCCTGGGCCAGAGGCACCGCCCATTTCAAGGCTGCTTCAGCGGTTTCCGAACCGTCCAGGGGAACCAGGACCCTGCTCAACCGCGGAACCGGCGAGACCTCGGCCTGGGCATTCACCACCAACACCGGCAGGCGTACCCCTCGAACCACTTTGGTGGCCACCGACCCCAAGAGCCAACGACCTAAACCGCCTCGACCGTGACTGGCCATGATCACCGCCTCGATCTCCCCCGACTCGGCTCGGTCCAGAATGGCGGAGGCCGCATCGCCCTCACAGTGCACGGGCACCGCCAGGCCCGGAGGCAGGGCTCGGACCTGGGCCTTGAGATACTTGTCGATCTCGCCCAGCATTCCAGATTGATCTTCGTAGACCGGGGGTGGAGCAAAATCGGGCAGCAGATAGACCGATGCCATGGGCTCGTAGCACTGCATCAACTCCAGTTGGCGCTCATACTTCTCCGCAAAAAGCTTGGCCCACGGCAGCGCGTGCTCGGCCAATACCGAGCCGTCCAGCGGTACCAGGTATTTCTTCTTCATCTCATTCGCCTCCGGTGTCTTAGTATGTGATATCGACGCTTCCGTTTCCTTGCCCCATCCAAGCAGATCCCGGTTTATCTCCATATGAGCGAGATCATAGCAGCCTGAAGGTCTCACGGTCTGGAGCCATCGAAGTCTTTAGGCAATGAGCAGCGACACCGGACCGTCCGGGGCTAAAGAGAACACCCCATCCCGCATCGCCCCCTGGCTCTACCTGATCGGGGCGGTCCTCGGGGTGGCGGCGGTGGCCCACAGCCCTCTGCCAGCAGCCGACACCTGGTGGCACGTGGCAGCCGGGGACTATCTCTGGCAAACCCGCTCGTTTCCCAGCACCGATCCATTTTCTTTCACCGCGGACGGTCACCCCTGGACCAATCACGAGTGGCTCGTGGAGCTTCTATACTCGAGCTTATACGCGGTTGGGGAGTTAACAGCGCTCTACGGATTCCGCACCCTGGCCATCGTGCTAGCTTTTGTCCTGCTGCCCGCCCTGGCCTCCTACCGTGGAGGTGGACAGGTCCACTGGTGGATCCTCTTTCCGATCCTGGCCTGGGCTGGTGAATTGGCCTACTATTGCGACGTACGAGCCTACTTGGTCACCTACGTTCTACTGTCCCTCACGGTGTTTGCCTTGTTGGAGTTTCAAAAGTCTGGACGTACCGGCTGGCTGGTCTTGTGTGCGACCGTGCAGATTTTCTGGGTCAACTCCCACGGAGCTTTTATCCTGGGCCCTGCGGTGATGGGGGTCTTCGGACTGCTGGGCCCTCGCCGCAAACCCATCCTGCTGGCCTGTGCCGCAACGCTTCTGGTGGCCTGTCTCAACCCCTACGGAGTATCCATGCTCTTGTTTCCGTTTTCTTTGCTCCAGACCGATGCCTTCAGCGTGGGCCTGAACGAGTGGGCGCCTCCCGATCTTTTGCAGGCTCAGTTACCCTATACCTTGACCGTTTGCGTCGCGGCCCTCCTGACCGTCTGGAAACGCCGAAGCATCTCTCTTCCTCTCTTCTTTTCCAGTCTGGCCTTCGTTTTACTCGGACTCAAGGCGTGGAGGCACGAGCCGTTAGCAGCGCTGCTCCTGTGCTACTATCTCCCTGCGCTTTTGCGAGAGGTTCGACCCCCGAGGAAGGTCTTGCTCCCCGGGGGTCTGGCCACTCTGCTCTTAGGGCTTGCGATGCTGGCACCCAGGCTAAACCTAACCGTCTGGGAACTCTCCATGATGGAGAAGTTTCCGGTGGATGCCGTGCGGGCTCTAAAGCAGAACCCCCAGCTGCCCAGGCACCTCTGGAACCCCTACGGCTGGGGCGGCTACCTCCTATGGCAAGCCGGACCCGACTACCAGGTCTTTTACGACGGCCGGGCCCACACGGTCTATCCGGAAGCGGTCTATCGCGACGGCAACCTGATCCAGTATGGCGAGCCCTGGGCCCGGGTCCTCCAGTCTCGAGGGCTACAGCCTCCGGCCGCAGGACGGCTCGAGCTACTGGCGTCTTACTCGGTTCAGATCGCCCTTTGCAACAAAGAAGGGGGCGGCCTGGCCGAGGTCCTTTCCGCTCCAGGTTCGGGCTGGTTCTTGCTGTATGAAGATTTCGTCTCCACCATCCATCTGCCAGACACTCCGGAAAACCGGACACTGGCGTCCACCTTCCAGCGCCCCCGAGACGAATGGGCGATCATGGGTGAAGCCTCCGCCGCCAGAGGGACCGAAACCGAACTCGAACGGCTTCGGGAGTTGGTCGAACGCAAGCCTCGCAACGGCCTGTACCGAACCACCCTGGCCCTGGCCCTGCTAGAACGGCAGCATCTAGAAGAGGCCGTAGAACAGCTCGAACAACTCCGAAGGCATTCTCCCCACTACCTCCTCCTGCCCTACCTGCAAGCTCGCGTCTGGCTTGCCGAAGGCCGGGTAGAGGACGCTCGAAAGCTCCTGGAAGAGGATCTCCGACGCCATCCGGAACTGGTACAAACGAAGCAACTCCTGGACTCGCTGAAGGGTCCACCATCCGGGGTCGGCGAACAGCAACAACAATGAGCAACACCTCGGCTTCCCTATCCCGCGCCCTGACAGTTTTCTTGCTGTCCGGCTTCTCCGCCCTCACCTTTGAAGTGCTCTGGGTCCGCCTCGCCTCCCACTCCCTGGGGGTCACAACCTGGGCTGTTTCGGTGGTGGTTTCAACTTTCATGGGGGGGCTGGCGCTGGGCGGCGTGCTGCTCGGACCTACCGCCGATCGACATCCTCGACCGGCCCGACTCTATTCGGTGATGGAGTTGGGTATCGGTTTTTCCGGGTTGCTGGCGAGTCTGCTCCTGGCACGGCTCCCCCACTGGGGCCTGAGCTTCGCTCTGCAGGTCTGCGTCATCGTGCTGGCCCTGCTGATCCCCTGCACCCTCATGGGCGGCACCCTGCCCGCCCTGGGCCGGGCCATGGCCGGATCGGCCCCCACCCGAGCTCTCTCCAGGCTCTACTCGGCCAACACCGCGGGGGCAGTCCTGGCAGCCTTCTTGACCGACTGGGTCATGGTCCCTCAACTCGGAGTCACCCGGACCCTGGGTGTGGTGGTGGTGACCAGTCTGCTGGCAGCAGGTCTGGCCTGGCCCATCACCACGGCAAAGCTCGACCCCGACGTCCAAGCTTCAGAAAAATCCTGGCCCGGTTATTACCGGGTTTTCGGGACCTACTTTTTTGCAGGTTTCGCCTCGCTCGGTCTGCAGCTCGTCTGGACCCGGCTGATCATGGCGATGTCGCGTCCCTCGATCTACAACTTCTCCACCATGCTGGCGGTCTTTCTAGCCGGGCTGGCCCTGGGTAGCGCTTTCTCAGCCGCCTGGGCTGCTCGCGTCAAGAACCCTCGAGCCTGGTTCGGAGCCACTCTGGTAGGCATATCCCTGAGCAGCCTGCTGTGTCTGCTCAGCATCGGGGTCCTGGATCAGATCATCACCGCCAACACCGGAAAACTCATCTCCCACCCTATGCTGGCCTCGGCGATAATGTGCGCCCTGCGCTGCATCGCCCTGTTCGGCCTACCGACCCTGGGAATGGGAGTGGCCTTTACTCTGGCCGCCCGGCTCGTTTCCCAAGATGGCAAGAGCATCGGAACCTTGATCGGGCGACTGACCACTTCGAACACCACCGGGGCCATCCTGGGATCGCTCACCACAGCGTTCGTTCTCCTCCCACTGCTCGGCCTTTTCCACAGCTTTCTACTCCTCATCGTGATCGAAGTGCTGGTCGCCCTGTTTCTCTTGCAGGGCAACTTCCGTTGGATTCAGGGCCTATCGCTGCTGGTTTTCGGAGCCCTCTTTCTACCCCGGACGACCCTGCTTCACTCGGTCTATCTTCCGGTCTGGAGTGTAAGTTGGGGCCTGAAACCGGACTCCATACAGTATTTTGAAGACGACAGCTACGCCACGGTGGCGGTGGGCGATACCGAAAAGGGTCGTTTTCTGATGGTCAACTCCACCCGCATGATGGGCGATGCTCCGGAAGGGCAGCGCTACGCCGCCTTGATGGGGCACCTCCCCACCCTTTTTCATCCCGACCCCAAGAACGCGCTGGTCATTTGCTTCGGCTGCGGCATGACAGCTGGAGCCCTCAACCAGCAGGCGGAACTGGCTCGGGTCGTGTGCGTGGAACTCTCCCAGGCGGTGCTCGACGCGGGCCATCTCTTTGCTCACTCCAACGGAGGGGTCATGGACTCGGACAAGATGGAGTTCGTGGTGGCCGACGGTCGAAACTATCTGCTTCGCAGCGACCAACGGTTCGACGTCATCACCTTCGAACCGCCGCCCCCCACCCAGATCGGAGTGGTCAACCTCTACTCCGCGGATTACTATCAACTGTGCAAGGATCGGCTCACGGAAAACGGGGTGGTGTGTCAGTGGGTTCCGCTACTGCTGCTGGATGAGCCGGATCTGCGGTTGGTGGTCAAAGCGTTTCTGGAGGTCTTTCCCAACGCCACCCTGTGGGAAGGCTCCAAAGACGACTATCTCCTGATCGGCACCAAAGACGACCTGAAGATCGATCTACCCCAATTGGCTCGCCGGATGGAAGAACCCGGCCTGAAAGCGAAACTGGAGAGCATCGGCATCGACAGCGCCGAAGCCCTACTGGCCACCTACATGCACGGTCCGGAGTTCCTCCGGGAAATGACCGCCGAGACCCCGGTGACCACGGATGACCGTCCTTACTTGGAGTACTCCACCAGCGTCAGGGTCAAGTGGGATCCGCGCTGGAGGAATCGGAACATCGACTCGCTCTGGGGCTTCACTCAAAACCTCTCGGCCGAGTCGCGGGATACCATCGAGCGCCAGTCAGCGGCCTGGAGCCGTTATCGTACCCTGGCTCCGGTGCAAACCGTGCCCGGACCAGCCGAACTCATACTCCACTTGAGTCAGCTTCGAAACGCTTTGAACTCGCTTGGCTCCAACACCTACCTGGATCAGACCGTGACGGGATTCGCGGCCTGGGCCCACCAACCCGACCTTCAACAACTCCAGGAGCCGGCCGCGCGTTTCTGGGCGGCCAGCCTGAGCGGTCAGAGCGAAGAAGCCGAGAAGACCCGCCAGGAGTTTTGGGACGGCCTTACCCCAGAACAACAGAGCGCGATCGAGGACGCGATCAAATCGCTTAGGCGTACCTAACATTAATTTTAGGCATACCTTGCGCCTACCACCCGATTAGGGTAGTGTTGGCACGATGAAATTGACCGAGCTATGCAAGGGGAAGGCAGCCGTGGTTGATCGGGTGTCCATTCAGGCTGAGCACGCCGTTTTGGCGCGTCGCTTATTTCTTATGGGTTTCCGCCCGGGTACCAGGGTAGAGATGATTGGCAGGGCCCCTCTGGGAGATCCCCTGGTGGTGCGAGTGAACAACCAGGGGTTTGGACTGAGAAAAGAACTGACCGAACTGATCGAGGTGAGCCCCTGTGAGTAAACTTGAACTTCTCTTCGTCGGTCTACCCAATGTGGGTAAGTCTTCTCTCATCAACAGCCTGACCGGTTCGGTATTGAAGGTGGGCAACTGGTCCGGGACCACGGTGGAAAAAAGAAGCCTGCAGTGGAAGCCGGAGTTCACCCAGGAGCCGATCACGGTCGTGGATCTGCCGGGTAGCTACTCCCTCCACGCCACTTCGCCCGAAGAAGAGATCACCCGGCAAGTGGTGGGTGAAAGTCCCACTGATCGGCGGCGTCTGCTGGTCAACGTGGTGGACTCCGGACAGCTCGAGCGGGATCTCTACCTCACCCTGGAGCTCAAGGAACTGGGCCAACCCATGCTGGTGGTCTTAAACCTGGCCGACGAAGCGGAAAAATTTGGGATCAAGGTAGATGCCGCGTCGCTCGCCGAGCGACTCGATCTCCCTGTGGTCTCGACCGTCGGCGTTAGTCGCGACGGGGCCGCCGCGCTAGCCACCCAACTCGCCCTGAGTTTGCCCAGCCTGGAGCCGAGCCCGAGCACCCCGTTTTCTTCCGAAGAGCCGGATCTCAAGCAACTCGAAAATCGAATGCGCGAAGTGATGGAGTTGAGTGCAGCCACTTCCACCTGCAGCGCCGAGCCCGGGCGAACCAAGCTGTGGCATCGACGCCTGGATCACGCCCTGCTCCACCCTTTTCTGGGCCCCATCCTCTTCGTGCTGGCCATGCTGCTGGTCTTCCGCTTCACCTTCTTGCTTTCCGACCCGTGGATCACCTTTCTCGGTACCGTCCAGGAAGTGCTGGCCCGTTGGGTCACGGCCCTACCCCTGCCGGCTCTGGTGAACTCCTTTCTGGCCGAAGGAGTGATCGGTGGGCTGGGCACCGTGGCCGCCTTCAGTCCGGTTCTCTTTTTCCTCTATTTCGGCATGAGTTTCCTGGAGAGGACCGGGTTCTTACCCCGCATCGCCGTGGGCACCGACCGGGTGCTGCGCTCCTTCGGGCTGTCCGGACGCAGTCTGGTTCCGCTCTTGCTAGGCTTCGGCTGCAACGTACCGGCCCTCGCCGCCTGCCGCACCATCGACTCCTCCAGCGAGCGAATTCGAGCCGCCATCGCCATCCCGTTTATGTCTTGCGGGGCGCGCCTTGCCGTGTACAGCCTGTTCGCGGCCATCTTCTTTCCGGGTCGAGAAGCCTGGGTCGTCCTGGGCCTCTATCTCGGAGGTATCGTGGTGGGCCTGGTTTCAGCCGCCCTGTTCGGAAAGCGAAGCCAGAGCGAGAGCGTGCACTCGGTCATCGAGCTACCACCCTTTCGTTTGCCTCCGCTGCGCATTCTGGTCAAACAGGCCTGGACCCGCTGCTATCGATTCGTGCAGGGGGCCGGACGGATGGTGTGCCTCACCGTGGTGGTGGTGTGGGCCATGCTGCACATCCCCCACGGCATGCAGACTCAGGTCGAGCAGTCGCTGTACGGCCGGGTCAGCCAACTGGCGATTCCGATTTTCCGCCCGATGGGGGTGGAAGACCCGCATCTGGTGGGCGCTCTCATCCCCGGGATCGTGGCCAAAGAGGTGGTGATCGGCTCCATGGCCACCTCCATCTCCGGACTGGTTCCTCTGGAGCCCCTCTCGCTCTCCGACGGGATCTCCCAACTCGGTGAGGCTGGCCTTACCGCCCTGGAGGAAACCGGAGGAGCGATCCTGGCCATGGTGTCCGGGCTGCACCTGGACATCTCCCCCAACGAAGAGTCCACCCCCGAGCTGATGGCCGATCTAGCCACCCGGACCACCGCCGCCGGTGCCCTGGGCTATCTGGTTTTCATCCTGCTCTACACCCCCTGTGTGGCCACGGTGGCTGCCCTGCGTGACCTGGTAGGTTGGCGATGGGCTGGTTTTCTGGTCTTCTATCAACTGGCAGTGGCCTGGGTGTTCGGTGTTCTGGTTTATCAGATCGCCCGATTGGCCGGCTTTTCATGAGCGAACTGCTGCAGGTGCTGCGGGCCTTCGAAAACCCATCCTCGGTCTCTTTGGTGGCCCAGCGGCTGGGCTGGTCGGAGCGGTTGCTCCAGGGGGTACTTCGGCAACTCCAGGCTCGGGGCCTCGTGGCGGCCGCCGAACCCGGATTCGGTGAATGCATCAGTGGTTGCGGCGCCTGCGCCATGCAGAACTTTTGCCCCAGCTCCACCCCGCCCGGACAGGATCCCGATCCGGTTTCGAGTAAGCCCCCCATCTGGAGACTCACCACCCTTGGAGAACAAACAGTCGGGCAACCCCATATCCTTACTGGCGAGATTGGCCACGCTGGGTAAATCGTTCGCCCCGGAGCTTCCCGAACCGCGCCTGGAAGAAGCCGGAATACCGGCCGCCGTGCTGGCTCCTCTGGTCCTTCCCCAGTGGGATAGTGAACTGAAAGACTCCAGCCTCCTCTTCATCAAGCGAGCGGTCTCGCTGCGCAAGCACTCCGGACAGATGGCCTTTCCCGGCGGGGTGATGGAAGCCGAAGATGAAGATCTCTTGAGTACCGGCTTTCGGGAGAGCATGGAAGAGATCGGCCTGCGCCAGGAAGGCTCCCGGGTGCTGGCCCGGCTACCGGCCGCCTCCACTCCCACCGGCTTCCTACTCCAGCCCTACTTCATCGCCACCACTCAGAAAGACTTCGTGGCCGAACCGCTGGAGGTGGAATCGATCCACATGATCTCGATGGTGGAACTGCTCAACTGCCCGGTGCGCCTGGAGCACCGGGAGTGGCACGGTCAGAAGTATCGGGTCATCTACTTCGATACACAGACGGTGTGCATCTGGGGCGTAACCGGGCGTATTACCGAGATCCTTCTTCAGCACTTCTTCGATTGGACTCCGCCGAGATGAAGCTGGTCATGCTGTGTGGAGGAGTGGGAGGAGCCCGGGCCGCCCTTGCGCTGTATGAAAACCTGGCCCGGCACTCCCTCACCTTCCTGGTCAACACCGGCGACGATTTCCGTCACCTGGGGCTGGAGATCTGGCCCGATTGGGACACCGTTTATTACCACCTGGCCGGGCTCAACGATCCGGTCCGGGGGTGGGGGCGAGCCGACGAAGGGACCCGGGCCATGGAAGAACTGGCGCGCTTCGGAGGGCCCCACTGGTTTCACCTGGGGGATCGGGATCTGGCCCTCCACGTGTTTCGAAGCTGGGTCTTGAAAGAGGGCTGGGACCGAAGACGGATAGCCGTTCACCTGGCCGAGCAAGCCTCTCTCCGATGCACCGTCCTGCCCCTGACCGAACAGGGAACGGACACCCGCATCCAGACCCGTGACGGCCGGGTGATGGAGTTTCAGCAGTGGTTCGTGAAGGAACAGGGCGGGCCTGCGGTGGAGCGGGTCCTGACCCGGTCCACCGGCCAGACCCCGTTGACCGAAGGGGTCCTGGAGAGCTTGCGGGAGGCCGACGTTTTGCTCATGGCGCCGTCCAATCCGTACCTCTCCCTAGGACCTATGCTGGCCCATCCTGAATTGCAGGCCGTGGTCCGAAAACTCGACATCCCCAGACTGGCGGTCAGCCCCTTGATCGGCGGCAAGGCCGTCAAAGGTCCCCTGGATCGTTTGATCGAGTCCCTCTCGGATTTTCGTGGCCAGCAAGCGATCGCCCACTACTGGGCCGGTTGGGTAGACGGACTCATGCTCCCGGGGGATGAAATTGCCACGGTCCCCGAACCTCCTCTGAGGTTACTGGAGGGCCCCACTCTCCTCTCGACTCCTGCAGCTCGCAAAGAGTTTTGCCAGGCCTTAGAGCGCGCCTGGGAAGCTCTACCATGAACTTTTTGCTGCCCTTCAAGGGGCTGAAAGCGGCCAAGTCCCGGTGGTCCGGACTGGGGGTTCGACGAGAGGGATTGGTGATCAAGATCCTGCAACAAAACCTGCAGACGGTGGCCTCGGTGGCGGGCTGGGAGCGGCTATTCTTGGTGACCCCCGACCCCGCTGCCGTGGCCGAATTCGCGACCTACCAATGCCTGACGGTGGCAGGTCGGGGACTCAATCAGGATCTCTCCCAGGCCCGGGAGATGCTATCCGATGAGCGCGGCCTGACAGTGTTGCTGCCTGACCTTCCTCTGCTCCAGGCTCAGGATATCGAAACCCTGTTGGAGATGACTCGAGAACACTCCATCGTGCTCTGTCCCGACCATCAAGATTTTGGTACCAACGCGCTGGCGCTGGCGGACCCGTCCGCTCTCGACTTTTTATTCGAAGGAGCCTCCTTCGACAGACATCAAAAGGCCTGCCTGGAGCGCCGAAAGGAGTTCTTCGTGCTGCGTTCCGAGGGGCTTTCCCGGGACTGCGACAGCCTGGAAGATCTGGAGAATCTCTGCTTACTATGAGTGCGGTCACAATTTTGGCGATCACCAACTTGCCCGAAATAAAGCCCGGCAACGATCTCCTCGCCTACTTCCTTCGTTGCGAACCGGCCCTACAGAAGGGCGACATCCTGGTGGTCACCCAGAAGGTGATCTCCAAAGCGGAAAACCGGCTGGTGCGTCTGGATTCGGTGGAGCCCGGTCCCGAAGCTCGAGAAATCGCAACCCGCTGGGACAAGGACCCTCGTCTGGTGGAGTTGGTGCTGCGGGAGTCCGCCGAGTTGCTCCGCCAGGATCGGGGGGTACTGATCAGCCGGACCCAGCACGGATTTGTGTGCGCCAACGCCGGCATCGATCTCTCCAACGTAGACGGTGGGTCCACCGCCTGCCTCCTCCCGCTGGACTGCGACCTGTCCGCCCGCCGACTGGCCGAAGGGCTGGAACAAGCCCTTGGCTTTGCGGTACCGGTGATCATCAGCGACAGCTTCGGCCGCCCCTGGCGCCTCGGTATTACCAACGTGGCATTGGGCAGTTTCGGCCTCAAACCCCTGCTGGATCTGAGGGGTACCGAAGACGCCGCCGGACTGGAAATGAAAGCCACCGTGATCGCCCTGGCCGACACCCTGGCTGCTTCCACCGAACTGGTGGTGGGCAAGACCACCGGCTACGGTGCCTCCATCATTCGAGGCTATAGCTACACCCCCGATCAGCAGGCCGGAGTACGCCAAACCATCCGCCCCATGGCCGACTGGTTTTTTAGCTAGCTAGCCCCAGGACTCTTCGCGTTTCAAACGCTCCGTTGCCCAGTC